>ENA-OOXY01000244-OOXY01000244.1-human-gut-metagenome-genome-assembly--contig:-NODE-244-length-60036-cov-6.737000_pt1 | contig 60036 bp, 50 predicted proteins | sample MGYA00241593_ERZ501355 | MGnify/ENA primary metagenome ERZ501355 (study PRJEB25962, sample SAMEA2042739) | human gut metagenome | biome: human gut; feature: human-associated habitat; material: faeces... | reverse complement strand
GCAATATTGGCTTGAACAGGTAGAGGAATTTGAGGCAGACACAGGCGAGCAGGTACTGTAGTAGGGACGCTTCTTTTGTAACGAGGAGTGTCCCCTGTATTGGATTTATATGACAGAGGGACACTCCTCGTTACAGAAGGAACGTCCCTGGAGAGGATATATGGAAAATTATAGATTCGTATTCAGCTACGATGGCACCCGCTATCACGGCTGGGAGAGCAATACAAATGCAGACACGGTTGAAGGCCGTATAGAGGCGGTGTTGTCGAAAATGGTGGATGGAGATAACGGTAAGACAGCGGATGTATGTAGGGAGAATATGTCCGCAGATATCCGGGATACGAAGACACCAGCAAAGGTGGATATCCATGGCGCAGGCAGGACTGATGCTGGAGTGCATGCCAGAGCCATGGTCGCAAGCGGAAGGCTGAATACCAATAGGACACCGGATGAGATAAAGGATTATCTGAACAGATATCTGCCTGCGGATATATGTGCGCTTGATGTTACTGTGGCTGGAGACAGGTTTCACGCAAGGCTGAATGCGACCGGCAAAATCTACGAATATACACTGTATGTAGGATTAGAGAAACCTGTGTTTGACAGAAATTATGTGTGGTGTGTACCTCAGGGAAGTGTGCTTGATGTGGATGCGATGAAAAAGGCTGCATCGTATCTTGTCGGAAAGCATGATTTCAGATCTTTCTGTGGCAACAATAAAATGAAGAAGTCAACGGTGAGAACCATATATGATGTGGAGATAGTCAAGGAGGGAGACTATGTCCGCATGAGATTTCATGGAAATGGATTTCTGCAGAATATGGTGAGGATACTTACTGGAACTCTGGTGGAGATAGGATATGGACATATGGATGCGGAGCATATGCCGGAGATCATAGCGGGGATGGACAGGCAGCTTGCCGGGCCTACGGCTCCGCCACATGGACTATGTCTGCTTAAGGTTGAGTATGATTGAGATGGCAGCAGGGCTGTTAAAGCATAGGCTGGGAGAAATATAAATATTTGAATAAAGGGTAAAAGGGGTCATACAGATGATAAAGAAGCTTGGAGTAAGATACAGGATAAGCTGCAGTATAGGTGCGGTTATATTTGGCGTGATAGGTGCGGTTATATTTGGAGTCGCGATGGGCATAGATGAAGGACAAGTGTGGATTGGACTGGGAGCAGCGCTTTTCTGGGGATTTGCAGTATGGTTCATATCACTTGCAGTCAGACAGAGCAATATAAGAGATGTTCTGGACTATTGTAAGAAAAAGCCGCACCCGGAATATGAGATGGAGCGTATTGAGCAGTTCTACAAGGCGGGAGCTTCTGTATGTGGACTCAGACTTAACAATGAGTTCTTTCTGTATATAAAGGGTGACACAGTAAACTTTGCAGAGACAAGGGAACTGATGTGGGTATTTAAGATCGTTACCCAGAACAGATTTTACGGAATTAAGGCCGGAAAGTCATATCAGATTGAAGTGAAGCTGAATGACGGAAGTGGAATGGCCCTGCCGATGAAGAATGAGAAGATGTGCGATGATGTCATTGCATACATAGAAAAGATGGTTCCGTACATAATATTGGGATATAATGATGAAGTGAATAGCCTATATAACAAAAATCCACAGGAACTGGAGAGAATAGTAGATGAGAGAAGACATCAGTACTTTGAGCAGGTGCCAGTGCGATAATGAAGATGTGAATACGCTCAGCTTGTTCATGGACATTGGCGCTATGATGATCAGAAATGGTTCCGAAGTTAAGAGAGTGGAGGATACCCTTCGAAGAATGGGAAAGGCATATGGCGCAGAGCGCATGGATGTGTTTGCCATAACCTCAACACTCGTGTGCACTATGAACATGCCGGATGGAACGGTGTGCTCCATGACAAGAGGCACCAGGGATGGAACAAAGACAGATTTCTGGAAACTGGAGCGTATAAACGCTCTCAGCAGGGAATATTGCAGGAAAAAGATTGATACGGACAAGCTGAAGATTTGTATTGAGGACATAGAGCATAGCTCTGCCCCGAGATTCAGAGTCTGCCTCGGAAGCGTGCTGGCAGCTGGAACGCTGGCGGTATTTTTCGGTGGAAATATCCTTGACGGAGTATTTGCAGCGGTTTTCGCATTAGCTATATGGCTGATGCAGGTGTATTTTGCTCCGGTGTGTACGAATAATATTCTTTTTAATTTTGTGTGTTCATTTGTCACGGGAGTTCTCATTGGAGTGGCGGGGCACATTTTCCCGATACACGGGGACAAGGTTATGATAGGTGACATAATGCTGTTGATTCCGGGACTTGCCCTCACAAATGCAGTTAAGGATATGTTCGTTGGCGATACCATAACGGGCAGCCTGAGACTGGTGGAGTCGTTGCTCTGGGCGGTGGCGATTGCGTGTGGATTTGCATTGGCGGTGTACGTTGTGGGAGGTGTGTAGATTGCAGCAGGTTATAGTACAGATAATAACGGCGCTGTTTGGGTCTCTTGGATTTGCGCTTATGTTTAATCTCGGAAAGCGGAACGTGATACCTGCGGCGATAAATGGTATGTGCACATGGATCGTATATATTCTTGTTCGAAATGTCATAGATGATGTATTCGTACCGTCACTTGCTGCCAGTCTGTGGGCGGCGGTATTTGCGGAGGTGGCAGCCAGGGTTATGAAGGCTCCGGCGAATCAATATCTGATCGTTGGACTCATACCGCTTCTTCCGGGCGCGCCACTATATTATACATTAAGTTCTGCATTTGATTCCGACTGGGTGGCAGCTAGAAGCTGGGGAAATGACACGATGATGTTTGTTCTCGGTATTGCAGTTGGTATAAGTGCAGTGTGTGGGTGTGATGATATAATCAAGAAGCTTTCTAAAAAAACAGATAAAAGGAGTCAGGAAAATGATAGATAAATATGGGAAAAAGCTATTTATATTTTTAGGCTGTGATGTGGTGTACTTTATTCTCTGGGTCATACCTGCAATAAAGATACCGGCACTTGCGGTTGTGTTTACAGGACTGGGACTTCTGACGTTGACAGCCCTCAGCTTCATTGAGGGAGAGGATGATACGTTTAGACATATAACAGGGGAAGAGCAGTGGTTCAAGGTTGCTTTTCTTTCGGGTATTATTCTTACTTTGATCGGAATTGTGCTTATCCTGATATTGATATAGAGACAAGAATATATGAGGTACAAAAAGCTCCGTGCAGTGGATTTGCTGCACGGAGCTTTTTGTTCTCTTGATAATAGACTTTAATAAAGTCTTAAGGAATCGGCAGGTTGTTTCTTAATGCGTGTTTCCAATAGAATTGATACAAGAACGGGACGACGCATACAGAGTGTGTGGGTTTACTGCAGTGTATTTGACAGAAGATCTGAAGGGGGCGTTGGAATATGAGAAAGAGGTCAGAGACCATAGTGGTGTCCATTGCAGTTTTGGGAACACTTATCTGTGTCTGCCTTGGCGGGTGTGGTGACAAAAAAGGCGATGCATTTGCCGAGGAGGAGAGGACAACATATATATACGGCGACTCCATACAGGAGGGAGATGACGGAGCTCTCCTGTCTGTGAGACTTGGTGTTCCCGGTGCTTGTAACGTTGAATTCGACACCGGAAAGTCAAAGCTGAGAGATATAAGATTATCCACTGAAAACATAGTGGTGCCGGACACTGACGCAGCATACGTCGTGGATTATGACAATCTTAAGATCAAAGCTGAGGAAATACAGAAGATGGTTGAGGGGGTATTTGACAAGTCAGCTGGCATATATTGCCGGAATGATGGCGACGAGTACATGACGAAGGATGAGATACAGAGTGACATAGATATGGCTGAGATATATCGGAAGCAGGCTTTGGAAGATGGACAGGCAGAAACAGCTGAGATGTACGCCGGTGATATCAAGAATATGCAGGCAAGGCAGAAAGAAGCACCTGATACATACACTCCGGTGTCTGATTATGGACCGAACATGATATACACAGGCAAGGCAGATGGAGAGAAATACAGCTTGTGGGTATCGGCAAATGATGATGATAGCACATCCCGTGGAATAAGCATTATGTTCAGTCCGGCGGGGGATCAGGAGAAGAATGAGTTGTCCAGAGTTGACGACTCGGTGTATGTGGAGACGGTTCCTGAGAGTTCTGTCGGGGCAGATGTGGCAGATCTGAAGAATAAATGTACCATGACGGAGAATGCGGCCGAGAGTGAGGCGATGGTTTTTCTGTCAAAGCTTGGTCTGTCGGGACTTGCAAGCCAGAGCTGTGAACCTGTGATAAGGAGATGGCAGAACAGCACATTTGACACTGTAGACATGGAAAAGAACGGATATGCAATCGAATTTGGCTGCCAGATAGGCGGAATAGATGTGATCTATAAGGACCTTACAGCTGTGGACAATCTGAATACTGAGAAGGGATATGTCATGCAGGAGGGCGATAAGATGACTGTGTTTATCGATGATGATGGTGTGTTCTATGCCAGAGCCAGACTGTGTACAGATACGAATTCATATGTCAGAAAGAAGGCTGATCTTTTGAACTGGGATGAGATGATGTCGGCTGCGGATGAGAGCATAGCTGAATATTACAGGAGATATCCCACCGCATATTCTGAAGTTGAGTTTAACAACGTGGAGCTGCTGTATGTGCCAGAGGTGGATTCTGCCGGAGACATGCAGTACGTGCCAGCGTGGGTATTTACACAGACAGAAGGTGGAGATGTTCTAGATGCAGGGATGGCAAATGGGCATATATCACAGGTGGTATACATAAATGCGTTAGACGGCAAATATATTGACATTGCGGAGACAGCAAAGGCTCTTGGCACGTGGGGTGGTGGTTATGAGTCTGGAAAAACAATTTCAAAATAGTTTGTTGTATTTGCATCATGTGAAATGTCTTATATATGTGACTTATGTAAGGCGCCAGAAAAATGATCACAGATAAATAATAAAAATTTGGGGCGCGGTTAAGCCACAATGAGCATGATTTAAATCCCGGTACTGGGGTGTCAAAAAAGGAGGAAAATAATATGAGCAAGAGTAAGCGAGTGGCAAGAATAGCAGCATGCGTGCTGGCGGGAGTGATGGCTATGCAGATGACTGGTTGTGGCAACAAAAAAGTGGACTATTCCTTAGACGGTGAGTCATTCAGCGGATACAGCGATGACAATGGTAAGAGCGGCCTGTCGAAGACCCTTGGAGTGCCGGACAAATGTGATACAACATTTGATGTTGGCAAATCGGGTCTTTCTGAGATCCGCTGCACGGCAGAGTCGATAGATGTGCCGGATACGGACAAGCTGAAAAAGGTGTATTACACCACGACAAAGCTTGATGCCAAGCAGAGACAGACCATAGTGGAAGGACTTCTGGACAGATCCCAGGGGATATACGTGCGAAAGGAGGGTGTGTCCACCAAAGATGAGCTGAAGAACATGATAGAGATGACAAAGAAGTTCAAGGAGGAGGCTGCCAGTCAGGGCGATGACACATCTGATTCATGGTATGATGCACAGATCGAGACGTACAAGAGCCAGATGGCGGAGGCACCTGAAAGTCTGCCGTTGCTTGAAAATTATGATGATCCGTATGCAGCATACACAGGAAAGCATGGAGACAAGGATTATACGGTAGCTATTTCAGGCTACAGCAGCAATGAGAAAGTAGACTCCGGAATGTATATGGCATTCAGTTTGGCTGAGACTGAGGAGAACGCACTTCTGGATGGAGTTGCCGGAGCCACGTATACATATGTCACCGGAGAGAGCAGTGTCACAGATGTGGATGTCTCGAACATGGAAAATGAGTGCCGTATTACGGAGAGCGATGCCATATCTCAGGCTATGAATTTCCTTTCAAGCGTAGGGATAGACGGCATGGAATACTCAAAAGTGGAGCCGCTTGTGAGAGTATGGTCAGGTGAAAACGGCGATGTAAAGCAGGCAAAGGTAGATGGATATTATGTGGAACTAAACCGCACAATAAATGGTGTCCCGATCAGAAACGGAGAACTTTATAATGTTGACAACTTACAGACCCAGAATGGATATATGTACGATATAGATGATATGGCGCATATAAGTGTAAATGACGAAGGAGTCGTATACATGTATTCAACTCTCTATTCGGATTCAGCATCATTTAAGGCTGAGGACGTGGATATACTGGGCTGGGACGACATGATATCTAAGGCAAATGAGAGCATTGCAGCATATTACGAGAAATACCAGACAAGGTATGGCAAGATAGATTTCAATAATGTGGCACTCAGATATGTGTCATCTGTGGACGAATCCGGCAAGATGTGTTATATCCCTGCATGGGTATTTACAGAGAGCGAGGAGCTTCGCGGCGGAGACACATCGGGAGAGATTTCCCAGGTCGTCTGCATAAATGCGATAGATGGAAGTTATATAGATCTTATAGAGGATGCCAAGCAGATGAAATTGTGGGATGACTATAACTAAGGGACGGAGGGGACAGGTACCTCTGTCCCCCGGATTTCTAAATAACGGGCAGTAAGTTGTTTTCATAACTTGACTGCCCGTTGTTTTTATAATAGCCGATTTTACAGGTGAAGGACTCTGTCCTTGATCTCCTGGGTACGTCCCTGATTCCAAAACTGTGTTCCGATATATCCGCAGGTACGCCTTGCAACAAAGAGGGTGTTCTGGTCACGGTTGCCACAGTTAGGACATTCCCAGACCAATTTGCCGTAGTTGTCTGTAACTATCTTGATCTCTCCGTCGTAGCCGCACTTTTCACAATAGTCGCTCTTGGTGTTAAGCTCGGCGTAGAGAATGTTGTCATATATGAATCGCATAACTTCCAGAACAGCATCAATATTGTTCTGAAGGTTAGGCACCTCAACGTAGCTTATGGCACCGCCCGGTGAAAGTTTCTGGAATTCAGATTCAAATTTCAGTTTGCTGAAAGCGTCAATATGCTCGGTTACATGAACGTGATAGCTGTTGGTTATATAATTTTTGTCGGTTACACCTGGAATTATGCCGAAACGTTTCTGCAGGTTCTTGGCGAACTTGTATGTGGTTGATTCCATTGGAGTTCCGTATACAGAGTAGCTTATATTCTCTGCGGCTTTCCACTCGGCGCATTTGTCGTTGAGCTTCTGCATTACAGCGAGCGCGAATTTCTTGCCTTCCTCGGATGTATGTGTTTTGCCGATCATACGGACACACATTTCGCAAAGACCAGCATAGCCAAGGGAAATAGTTGAGTAGCCGCCGAAGAGCAGTTTGTCAATCTTCTCGCCTTTCTTAAGCCTTGCCAGTGCGCCGTGCTGCCACAGTATAGGAGCGACATCTGATATGGTTCCGAGCAGACGCTCATGTCTGCACCTCAGAGCCTTGTGGCAAAGCTCAAGACGCTCCTCCAGGATCTCCCAGAATTTGTCCATATCACCGCCGGCTGAGCACGCTACATCCACAAGATTGATGGTGACAACGCCCTGATTGAATCTGCCATAATATTTGCGAGTTCCATCCGGATTTCTTATACCGTCTTCCTTGGTTGGAAATGATCTGCATCCCATGCAAGGATATACGTCACCGTCCTTCATCTCTCTCATGACCTTTGCTGAAATATAATCCGGAACCATGCGCTTGGCAGTACATTTGGCTGAGAGCTCGGTGAGGTACCAGTATTTTGAGTCGGGTGTGATGTTGTCTTCATCAAGCACGTATATAAGCTTTGGAAATGCCGGTGTGATCCAGATTCCCTTCTCGTTCTTGACACCCTTGATCCTCTGGTTCAGGACTTCCTCTATGATGAGTGCCAGATCTTCCCTTGTCTGTCCCTCTGGAACCTCATCCAGATACATGAACATTGTGACAAAGGGTGCCTGACCGTTACAAGTCATCAGTGTGATGAGCTGGTACTGTATCGTCTGTATTCCGCTCTTGACCTCGTTCAGAAGCCTTTTTTCTGTTATCTTGTTGATGATATCCTCGTCAAGTGATTCACCGCATTCAGTGCGCTCCTCGATGACCTGTGCGCGGAGTTTCTTCCTGCTGACATCCACAAATGGGGCGAGATGAGACAGGGTAAATGTCTGTCCGCCGTACTGATTGCTGGCCACCTGAGCCACGATCTGGGTAGTTACGTTGCAGGCGGTGAAAAAGCTATGTGGCTTCTCGATCATAGTCTCGCTGATGACGGTTCCATTCTGCAGCATGTCCTCGAGATTGATGAGGTCACAGTTATGCTCCTTCTGTGCATAGTAATCTGAATCGTGGAAATGTATGATTCCGGCCTCGTGTGCTTCCACGATATCCTCCGGCAGCAGCATTCTCTTTGTGAGATCCTTGGAAACCTCACCGGCCATATAGTCACGCTGGGTTGAGTTGATCACAGGGTTCTTGTTGGAGTTCTCCTGATTGACCTCTTCATTCATATGATCGATGAGTGCGAGTATTCCGTTGTCCGTGGTGTTGGACTTACGTGCAAGCTCTCTCTTATAACGGTAACGCACATATTTCTGTGCAACCTCGTATCCTCGCATCTCCATGATTCCGGTCTCTACCATATCCTGTATATCCTCAACGTGGACTGCGTGGGACATGGATTCAATCTGCTTCTCCAGATTGTCCGCGATGGCGTGAACCTGATATTCATTTAACTGATGGAGATTGTCAACTTCGTTGTTGGCTGCAAGGATGGCATTCTCTATCTTTGACAGATCAAATGTAACCTCTTCTCCATTTCTTTTAATTACATGTACATGTTTTTTTGCTTCTTCTGACATAGCAATAGCCTCCCTCTTCCAATTCGATAAAAGTTCTATAATAATAATCCAATCATTAAATTAATTGAAATCAGGCCGTTAAGGTCTGGTTTGACATAATATACTAGATGCGGCTGCCCATTCCGCATGGAATTATTTGTAAAGAAAATAAATATGCAGCACGCTGATGCGTGCGTAGGTCGCCAAGCTTGCGCTTGCGACAATTAAATAGGTAGCACGCTGATGCGTGCGTAGGTCATCAAGCTTGCGCTTGTGACAATTAATGTAAACACAATATATTTGGTGGGGATAATGTGAAACACCCACTAGATATTGTGCTCTGTTATTATAGCCATCACAAATGACATTGTAAAGATGAAAAAACATCTTTTAGAATAATAGAACCGGCAGGAGCGCAGAAACATTGATAAATCTTGATAAAATAATTTTGTGGGCAGTCAAAGTCTTGACAAGCCACCATAAAAAGTGATACACACTTATATGAATACAATTTCTAATGGGTATTTTCAAAATCCGTACATTTATATGTGCGAGGGTTGTCAGACCGATGTCTGATGACATAATACAAATATCAAGGAGATAAAAAAATGCAGGAATTAAAGCCAATCAAAGAAGGTAAGGTACGTGAGATTTATGACAATGGAGACAGCCTGATCATGGTAGCTACAGACCGTATAAGCTGCTTCGATGTCATTCTCGACAATGTAATTTCCAAAAAGGGAACAGTTCTGACACAGATGTCAAAGTTCTGGTTTGACATGACACAGGACATACTTCCTAACCACATGATATCAGTTGATGTAAAGGATATGCCTGAGTTCTTCCAGCAGGAGAAGTTTGATGGCAATAGCATGATGTGCAGAAAGCTTGAGATGCTTCCAATCGAGTGTATCGTACGTGGATATATCACAGGTAGTGGCTGGGCAAGCTACAAGGAGAATGGCACAGTATGTGGAATCAAGCTTCCAGAGGGACTTAAGGAGTCAGATAAGCTTCCTGAGCCTATCTACACACCATCAACAAAGGCGGAGATTGGCGATCACGATGAGAATATATCATATGAGCAGAGCATTGCTCACCTCGAGAAGTACTTCCCAGGAAAGGGCGAGGAGTACGCTTCAAAGCTCAAGGAGTATACTATAACACTTTACAAGAAGTGTGCAGAGTATGCACTTACAAGAGGAATCATCATTGCAGATACAAAGTTTGAATTTGGACTTGATGAGAACGGCAACATCGTTCTCGGCGATGAGATGCTCACACCAGACAGCTCAAGATTCTGGCCAGCAGATGTATATGAGCCAGGTCATGGCCAGCCATCATTTGACAAGCAGTTCGCCCGTGATTGGCTGAAGGCTAACCCGGACAAGGGATGGAAGCTTCCGGATGATGTCGCACAGAAGACCATCGACATCTATCTTGAGGGTTATGAGAAGCTCACAGGCAAGCCACTTGGAAAGTAATCAAAGTAACGAAACATACGAATTTTCAGGAGAAATAGCGTTTAAGCTGTTTCTCCTTTTTTATCTTGTGGGTAAGCTGTTTTTGTTTTGTGAACTTCGTTGAAATAAATGGCTCCGGGTGGTAAAGTGTAAATGTTATGAAAAGGCAAAATCAAGTGAGATTTTACAAGGAGGTAACAATGAAGAATATGCTGCGTGTGGCAGCCGTTACGCCGAAGGTTCACATCGGAAGTGTCAGCGGAAATGTCAGAGAGATAATGGATATATATGAAGAGTATAAGGATGCTGCGGATATCATAGTGACACCAGAGTTGTCTATCACGGGATATACCTGTGCGGATCTGTTTGAGAACAGAAAGCTCATAGATGGCGCGAGAAGAGGTCTTCTGCAGCTTGCCATGGCGACTTGTACCGGTCAGTCGGCACTGGTGGTCGGTCTGCCATTTGAGGTGGACGGGGAGCTGTTCAACTGTGCGGCGTTCCTGCAGGGCGGAAGAGTCATGGCCATCGTGCCGAAGACTTATCTTCCAAACTATGGTGAGTTCTACGAGAAGAGATGGTTCTCAGCCAGAAAGTATGATGCGGTGATGGTCAATCTCATGAATCCGGAAGATGATGGAGATGAGCTTGAATATAATGCCGGTTCAAAGAAAGCCGGGGGCAGGGCTGTTGGCAGTGAAGTGCTGTTTGGCAACAATGTGATGATAGAGATGGGCAGCGGAGACCAGAGAGTCAAGCTTGGCATAGAGATATGTGAGGATGCCTGGACTCCGGTTTCGCCGGGAAGACTTCTCGCCATGGCGGGAGCCGAGGTCATACTCAACCTTTCCGCATCAAATGAGGTCATCGGAAAGGCTGCATACAGGCACAAGCTGATAGGAAGTGTGTCATCGGACTGCCTGTGCGGATATGTGTATGTGTCCGCTGGAATGTATGAGTCCACATCAGATCTGGTATTTTCAGGACACAATCTGATGTACGAGAACGGCAAGCTCCTCGGCGAGGTAAAGCCATTTGAGGACGGAGTATTGATCAGGGATATAAGTCTTACCAAGATCAGACACGACAGGATAGCAAACAAGTCATTTGCCGACTGTAAGCGTGATTTCGCATTCAGAAAGTATGAGACGGTGGTGTGCGATACCCCACTCATGGACAAAGGGAATGTGCTCATGAAGGTGAAGATGACACCATTTGTCCCATCGGGAAATAAGCTTGAGAGGTGCATGGCGATATTCAAGATGCAGGTTGCCGGACTTCAGAGAAGGATAGAGGCGACCCACTGCAAATGTGTGGTCGTGGGAGTGTCAGGTGGACTTGATTCCACACTGGCTCTGCTGGTTTCGGCACAGGCGGTGAAGAATGCGGGACTTCCATCCACAACTGTCGTGGGAATCACCATGCCGGGATTTGGAACGACAAACAGGACGAAGAACAACTCCACGGAACTCATGAGACTGCTCGGCTGTGACAGCAGAGAGATAAGCATAGCTGCATCGGTGAGACAGCATTTTGCCGATATCGGACAGGACGAGAGCGTGCATGACGTCACTTATGAGAACTGTCAGGCGAGGGAGAGAACACAGATACTCATGGATGTCGCCAACAAGGAGGGCGGATTCGTGGTTGGAACCGGAGATCTCTCGGAGCTGGCACTTGGCTGGTGCACCTACAACGGCGACCATATGAGCATGTATGCGGTGAATACAAGTATACCAAAGACGCTGGTGCGCTCACTTGTGAACGAAGTCGGACACTTCATGGAGGTTGATGGATTTGCGGGCATCGCGCCGATCATAGACGATATCATAGACACACCGGTCAGCCCGGAGCTGCTTCCACCGAACCCGGACGGAACCATCGCGCAGAAGACGGAGGACACCGTGGGATCATACATCCTGCACGATTTCTTCTTATATTATACACTGCGATATGGAATGTCACCTGAGGAGGTAAATGAGCTGTGCAAGGAGGCTGTAAGACAGAGTGACGAGTACAATTTCTCAGACAGCGAGATCGACAAATGGCAGAAGGTATTCTACACGAGATTCTTCCGCCAGCAGTTCAAGAGAAACTGCATGCCGGACGGTGTGAAGGTCGGAACCGTGTCGGTCAGCCCGAGAGGTGATCTGAGACTGCCGTCTGAGATAGAATTTGAGGATTTTTTGTAGACATATTTTATAGCGGAATTATAGGATTTTGCCATATATAATAATTATATTTTTACATGAATGTTCAAACATAACCCAATCAGGGGAATACGATGCCGCCGGTCCTTAGGTGGCGCAGCAGGCGGCACCTTAGTACCGTTGCAGGCTGAGTTAAGCGGGAGCGACCCCTAATGGGTATGATTGACATTCATGTAATATTAACTTAGATATTGGCAAAATCCAACATCAAAGGAGGAGAAAAATATGCCATTTATAGATTCAAAGGTTACAGTGAAGATGAGCGATGACCAGAAGGAGACTCTTAAGAGCAGTCTCGGTCAGGCGATAACAACGATGAACAAGACGGAGAGCTACCTTATGGTCGGCATCAACGATGGATACGACCTGTTCATGGGCGGAAAGAAACTTGATAAGGGTGCATATGTGGAAGTCAGCGTATTCGGTGATGTGACTTCTAAAGCGTGTGATGCCATGACAGGAAAAATCTGCGATATATTTGCGGATGTGCTTGGAATCCCGGGAAATGCGGTGTACGTGACTTACCACGGCGTACATGACTGGGGCTGGAATGGCGGTAACTTCTGATGTGGGAAATAGAGATACTTGACGCTCTCCAGAATATACATACTCCATGGCTTGACAAGATCATGGTGGCGATCACATCCCTTGGAAATGCGGGAATATTGTGGATAGTGCTGGCAGCGGTGCTGCTGATCATTCCAAAGACGAGGAAGGCAGGGCTTTGCATGGTCATCGCACTTATCCTTGATCTTCTCATAACCAATTGTCTGCTCAAGAATCTGGTCGCAAGGACAAGAACGTATGATGTGGCGAACTTTACAGATCTGATAGTGAAGAAACCAAAGGATTATTCCTTCCCATCGGGACACACGGCGGCATCATTTGCGGCTGTTACGGCGTTGTTTATGAGCAGAAAGAAATTGTTGGGCGCAATATCCTGCGTGATAGCGATCCTTATAGCGTTCTCAAGAATGTATCTGTATGTGCATTTCCCGACAGATATCATTGGCGGAATAGTGGTAGGAGTGGCAGCAGGAGTGGCAGCAGGATTTATACTTAGAGCGATTGATAAGAAACTTGCAGCCAAGGCGGCAGGCACAGATATAGAGAATCATTGAAAACCAGATTGTGATGATAAAGATTTCCAGGAGCAACATGATCTGGCGGATCGTTGGTTTGGAGGAATATGATTATGAGTGAATATACCATACTGCCGTTGATCAATGCAGCATTTCAGCCGGGTGAAGCGAAAAAGATGGTAGACAGTTTTGAAGATAGGGATTTTCAGGAGATAGCACGTGCTGAATACTATTATTTTACCGGGCAGGCGGAGGAGTGCAATCATATAGCAGAACGTTATCTGATGAGCCATAATATAAAATTGAAGATGTCATCCTGCCTGTTATATGTATATTCTAATCTGACACTTGGCAGAGAAGCTGCATCAAGAAAAGGACTGAGGGAGATTCAGGAATGTCTTGAAAAAGAGACGAAAAATCCTTCATCCGCCGAGGACAGGGCTGTCAGTGTATTTGCGGGATATATGTCCTCTGTGCTTTTGCATCTTTCGGTGGATGAACTTCCGGATGTGGAGCTTTATGCAGTAACATTGCCGCCTGGAATTAAGCTGTTTTCTGCCTATGTAATAGCTCACATGGCATATTTAAAAGGCGAGTATGGCAGGGCACTTGGAATTTGCGAGGCAGCATTGATGTTCAGGGATGATGTATATCCTATTAGTATGATCTATCTGTATTGTATGATTGCAATGTGTCAGATGAATCTGAAAAATCAGCAGAAAGCAAAAGATTCATTGATGCTGGCGTGGAACGTGGCGAAAGAAGACGAATTTCTGGAACCTTTCATTGAACATCATGGTTTGCTGCAGGGACTTCTGGAGTCATGTATCCGCAAGGAGGATTCAAAACTATATAACAAATTATCTGATAAAGTCATTGCCTTTAGCAGGGGATGGATGTCAATCCACAATCCTATGTCAGGAAATTCAGTGACGGATGCATTATCCACAGTGGAATTCTCGATTGCAATGCTGGCAAGCCGAGATTGGAATAATCAGGAAATTGCAGATTATCTGGGATTTTCACCCAATACGGTTAAAACTTATCTGAGCAGGATTTATGAAAAAATGAATATAAATAAGAGGGATGAGCTGAAAAATTATATGCTGAAATAGGAAAATATACATTTTCGTATCGAAACGGAGATTACATGGAAGAAGTCAAAATGATAAAATCTTTATATACAGAAATCACTAACCAAACTCAGATTTATTTTTAAGGGAGGAAACTATATGAAGAGAAGAATTTTGACTACCCTGCTCACTATGTGCATGGTGCTGATGCTGCTGCGGATACCGGCATATGCGGGCAGAGCCTATTGCGACATCTGTGGTAAATGGGTAAGTACAACCGGAACTTATGAATATAAAGACGCTGGATATCATTGGAATCATGTTTATTGCACAGAATGTGGCACTAATATCAGCAATCCGCGTTCTGCGCATGTGTGGAGCGGAACGGCAACCTGCACAAGCGGACAGACTTGCACGATCTGCGGAGGAACATCCACCCCTCCCGGACATGATTGGAACTCAAACTGGATTTCAGATGAAAACAATCATTGGCATGAGTGTAATGTCTGCGCAGAAAAGGGCGATGTTGGAGTACATATTTGGGATAATGGCACTATAACTATTTCTCCAACCTGCACAACAGAGGGGGAGAGAAAGTATACTTGCATTGGATGCGGCAGAATAAAAACAGAGACGATCCAAGCTACGGGTCACGACCTCGTACATCACGATGCACAGGCGGTGACTTGTACCGCAAACGGTTGGGAAGCTTACGATACCTGCAGTAACTGTGATTACACCACCTATACGGAGATTCCGGCAGCAGGTCATAGTTATGGAGAAGTAACATACACATGGAGCACAGACGATCAACACTGTACAGCAGCAAGAAAATGTACAGCATGTGATGGCGTAGAAAGTGAGACAGCAGATACAACAGCAACAGTAATACAGGAAAAGAACTGCGTATTGCCAGAATTAACTACATACAGTGTAACATTTGAAAATTCTGCTTTTGAAACTCAAACAAAGGAAAATGTACGGACAGCAGAAAACGCCGGCCACGATATGGAAAAAGTAGAAAAGCAAGCTGCTACTGCTGCAAAAGAAGGAAACAGCACATACTGGTTCTGTGATAAATGCAATAAGTATTTTAGTGATGAAGAAGCAGAAAATGAAATTAAAAAGGAAGACACAGTGCTTGCAAAACTCGCTCCTGTTATTATCAAGGGAGACGGAGCAACAGTAACAGCAGGTGCGAAGAATGCACTATCATTCACATCTGATGCTGCATACAGGGATTTTATTCGTGTTGAGGTTGACGGAAAGACTATAGATGAGAGTAATTATACGGTGGAATCTGGAAGTATAATCGTAACATTGAGAGAGGATTATGTTGCCGGTTTTTCGGAGGGAGAGCATACAATTGGCATTGTCTCTGAGAGCGGAACAGCGACAGCTCATTTTACAGTAAGCGAGAAGACAACGGGGACACAGGAGCCTTCGGAAGATACAACCAGTACAACACAGGAGCCTTCGGAAGATACAACCAATAAAACACAGGAGACAAGTACAACGGATAAAACAACACAATCATCTCCAAAAACTGGTGACAGTACAGACTTGCAGTTGTATGTGATTCTTATGTTTGTTTCAATAGTGGGTGTTGCAGGAATTTGTGTTAAGAAAAGGTTCAAGACCCATTGATGGCTTTGAAAGAAATGGCTGTTAGAGCAGAAATTACATATTAGATCTCTATAAAATGAGGCATATGGACTAAGAAGATGTTCATATGCCTCATTTTTAATATGACTTTAAATACACAGAAATTTCACAGATGAAACGCCTCTGTACACTATTGACATTAAAAAATATAAGTATTAATATTTATGCAACTTGCGTCAAATCATATATAGCTGACGATCAGATATCGCATATCATAAATCAAATTCCTGATTTGTACATCTGAGAATTCTGTCAGCATTTCAAAATGAAACAAGGAGGAAATAGAATGATCAAAACATTGCTTGGTCAGGTGGGCGAGTACAAGAAGGACTCAATACTCACACCTGTATTTACGGCGGCCGAGGTCTTCATGGAGATCCTCATTCCATTTGTGACCGCCAAGATAATCGACGAGGGAATCAACGGACAGGACATGAGCAAGGTATATATGTATGGCGGTCTCATGCTTGTGTTGGCTTTCCTGAGTCTTTTCTTTGGAGTGATGGCGGGAAAATTCGCTGCCAGCGCATCGACAGGATTTGCATGCAACCTGAGGGAGGGCATGTACAGGAATGTGCAGGAGTTTTCATTTACCAACATTGACAAATTCAGCACCGCAAGTCTTATAACACGAATGACAACTGATGTGACAAATGTACAGAATGCATATCAGATGCTCATACGAATAGCGGTAAGGGCACCGCTCATGCTCATATGCAGCATGATAATGTGCTTTACCATCAACGTGGAGCTGTCACTTATATTTGTGGCGGCACTTGTGGTTCTTGCATTTGGTCTGTTCTTCATCATATTCAAGGTAACACCTATATTTGACGAGGTGTTTAGAAACTACGATAACCTGAATGCCAGCGTTCAGGAAAATGTATCAGCGATAAGAGTCGTAAAGGCTTTTGTCAGGGAAGAATACGAGGATAAGAAGTTTGGAAAGGCAGCAGAGGTCCTTGCGGAATTGTCCATAAAGGCTGAGAGCCTGCTGGCCTTCAACAATCCTATCATGATGTTCGTTATCTTCACATGCATGATGCTCCTCTCATGGGTCGGAGCACATTTCATAGTCGGCGGAAGTATGACGACTGGTAATCTCACCTCACTTTTCAGCTATGTCATGAGCATGATGATGTCGCTGATGATGCTGTCCATGGTATTTGTCATGATATCCATGAGTATGGCAAGTATGAGACGTATATCTGAGGTCCTTGAGGAGGCCCCGACCATGACCAATCCTGAGGAGCCGATCATGGAGGTGCCTGATGGAAGAATAGATTTCAACCATGTGGATTTCGTGTATAAGGCTGGCAGTGCAGAGGACACTCTGAAGGATATCGACATTCACATAAAGTCTGGAGAGACAGTTGGCGTGATCGGTGGAACCGGCTGTGGTAAGTCCACATTTGTCAATCTGATAAGCAGACTTTACGATGTGAAGCCGGATGGTGGTTCTGTCTGTGTCGGAGGACATGACGTGCGTGATTACGATATGGAGGTCATCCGAAATGAAGTGGCGGTTGTGCTCCAGAAGAATGTGCTGTTTTCGGGTACGATACTTGACAACCTGAGATGGGGCAAGGCGGACGCCACGGAGGATGAGTGCCGTGAGGTGTGCGGGCTTGCCTGTGCGGATGAATTCATAGACAGGATGCCGGATGGATACAACACCTGGATCGAGCAGGGCGGAAGCAACGTGTCTGGTGGTCAGAAGCAGAGACTCTGTATTGCCAGAGCGCTGCTCAAGAGTCCGAAGGTACTCATTCTCGATGATTCCACGAGCGCAGTTGACACTGCTACGGATGCGAAGATCAGGCAGGCGTTTGCAAACAAGATACCGAACACCACCAAGATCATAATCTCACAGAGAATATCAAGTGTGCAGGATGCTGACAGGATTATAGTTCTGGATAACGGAATGGTCAGCGGCTTCGACACACATGAGAATCTGTTAAAGAACAACACGATATATAAGGAGATCTACGACGTACAGATGTCTGGCGGCGGTGATTTCGATGAGAAGATGAGTTAATTATGAAGGAAAGGAGGCAGTGTAATGACAGGAAATACAGAGAAATACAGTGAAAATAAGATGGATGATAAAGTGGATGCAGGGCTGAAGAGACCTGGAAAGGATCAGGGCAAAAATCCCATGAAGGCACTTGGAAGGCTGATCAGATATATTCTTAAGGAATACAAGCTGGCATGTATTACGGTTGTGGTCAGCATACTTATATCGGCGCTTGCAATACTGAGTATATCGATGTTCATGCAGAAACTTATCGATGTATATATTGAACCGATGATGAAACAGAGCACGCCTGATTATGGACCTCTCGCCCACAGGATGCTGGGGATTGGTCTTATACTTGTGCTGGGAATCATTTGCGCATACGCGTACAACAGGATCATGGTAAATGTGACTCAGGGAACCATGAAGAGGCTCAGAGTTCAGCTCTTTGAGCGAATGGAATCTCTTCCGATATCTTTCTTTGACACACATGCACATGGAGATATCATGTCGGTGTACACCAATGATGTTGACACACTCCGTCAGGTCATAAGTCAGAGTATGCCGCAGCTTATCAACTCAAGCATCACATTTATTTCAACACTCATTGCTATGATAGTTCTTGATATACCGCTCACGGTGCTGTCAGTCGCCATGGTGCTTATCATGATAAAGGCGACGTCGAGCTTGGGCGCGAAGTCGGGAAGATATTTCATGAAGCAGCAGCAGGATCTTGGAAAGGTCAACGGCTATATAGAGGAAATGATGAGCGGACAGAAGGTTGTCAAGGTGTTCTGCCACGAAGAAAAGGCATATGATGATTTCTGCAAGTTGAACAGATCTCTTCAGGACAGCGCCTACAAGGCAAATATGATAGCCAACATTACCATGCCGGTGAATGCGAACCTTGGAAACATAAGCTACGTTCTCTGTGCTGTACTTGGAGGTGTACTTGCAGTAAATGGCTGGTCAGGGCTTACCATAGGAACACTTGTGGCATTCCTGACGCTTAACAAGGGCTTTACGATGCCGGTTACACAGATAAGTCAGCAGATCAATGCAATAGTTATGGCGGCGGCCGGAGCTGACAGGGTATTTACCATGACAGACGAGATGCCTGAGGAGGACGAGGGCTATGTTGAGCTGGTAAATGCAAAGAAGGATGCAAATGGCAATCTCACGGAGACCGAGGAGAGAACCGGACTCTGGGCATGGAGACATAGGCATGAGACAGGTGAAGTGACATACAGGGAACTCACAGGTGAGGTTGAATTTGAGAATGTTGATTTCGGTTACAACCCGGATAAGATAGTTCTGCACGACATAAATATGTATGCAAAGCCTGGTCAGAAGATTGCATTTGTCGGAAGTACAGGCGCGGGCAAGACGACTATAACGAATCTGATAAACAGGTTTTACGATATACAGGACGGCAAGATAAGGTACGACAATATCAACATAGGCAAGATCAAAAAGCCAGATCTCAGGCGAAGTCTTGGTATAGTTCTTCAGGATACACATCTGTTCACAGGAACAGTCATGGATAACATAAGATACGGCAAACTAGATGCCACGGATGAGGAGTGCATCAAGGCTGCAAAGCTGGCAAATGCCCACGATTTCATAAAGCGTCTTCCTGACGGCTACAACACAGTGCTCACCGGAGACGGGGCAAATCTCAGTCAGGGACAGAGACAGCTGCTGGCTATCGCGAGGGCGGCGGTTGCAGATCCACCGGCTCTGATCCTCGATGAGGCTACATCATCCATTGATACGAGAACCGAGGCCATGGTTTCAAAGGGAATGGATGCCCTCATGGCGGGAAGAACGTCATTTGTCATAGCTCACCGACTTTCCACGGTCAAGGATGCGGACTGTATCATGGTCATGGAGCAGGGACGCATCATAGAGCGAGGCACCCACGATCAGCTCATTGACATGAAGGGCAGATATTATCAGCTGTACACTGGCAAGAAGGCCGTGGCAGAATAATCCTCTCCACTTTGTATCGGGGAACAGGTACCTCCGTCCCCAGATGAACAGAAATTGTATAAAAAAAACAGAAAATTACTTGCAATTTAAAAATGTATGTGCTACCATAAGGGCAATTAATGGTAGTCGCAGTTAAGCTCAACGAGATGAAAGTTTCGTTGGGCTTTTTATTTTCGTAAGGGGGACCCGCCGTCAAGGCGGGAGATTCCTTGCGAAGCACGCATGCGCCTGCGCGAAGCGCCTTTGAATGCGCATGCTCAATTATTTTCGTAAGGGGGAAATTATTATGCCACAAAACAAATTACAGGAATTCGTATTCACAACGATCATGGCCATGTTCATGGTCTATGGAATGATCTGCTACAATGTAGCATTAAGCACAGGAGGTTTCACCAATCAGACATTTGTCATGGCACTTCATGAGATGCCGATCATGTGGCCGATAGCTATTGTGCTTGAGCTTTTCGTGGTTGGAAAGCTTGCACCAATGCTTGCGTTCAAGATCGTGAGACCGACTGACAGACCACAGGTGATAACCTTCATGATATCATTCTACATCTGCATAATGATGTGTCCAATCATGAGCCTTATAGCAACTGTTTTGTTCAAGGATTCACCAAGTGTTGGTACATTTATCCAGACATGGGGAATGAATCTCCCTGTTGCACTGCTCTGGCAGCTCTGCTATTGCGGACCACTTGTGAGATTGATATTTAGAACTATATTTAAGAAACAGCTTTCGGGAGCAGGATGCGCTGAGACATCAAATGAGCCTCAGACGGAGGCATGACAATCCGATTTGGCAAGTTTTGCTCAAAGTGTAGACAAGTTATGGGTGAGGTGTTAAAATCCGTTCAAAGCATAGGTAGAGAGGCTGTATATGGGCGAGAAATACATAACATTGGATGGGGTATGCCAAATGCTTTCAATATCGAAGGCGACAGGGCGCAACTGGCTCAGGCTTGGGAAAATTGAATCACAGAGAGCCATGACGGATGGAAAGGTGTATTTTACTGAGGATTATGTCATAGAGTTGCAGCGGTCGCTTAAAACTGGTAAGCGGAATGCACTTCGCAGCAGGCGGAACAAGGGATATGTATCCGGAAAAGGCTTTTACGACAGGTATGTATCAGAGGACTGTGAGAGCACGGATGTCGTGAAAAAGCTAGCCGGAATGCTTGCGGAACAAAATATTTGTGTGACAGAAACAGCCATGAGGGCGTTGCTTTCGGATTGCGCGCTTAAACTTCTGGTAGACATCCCGGAGACAAATGAGATACTTAGAGAGTATATAGACGGCAGACTTGACGTAGGTGTGTGGAGCATTCTGCTTGACGATATAATTCAGGACAAGAAAGAAATAGAGACATGGATAAGTGAGCATGATGATATGCTGGATATCAGCTATAAGTTTCAAAAGGGAGAGGATGTTCTCGGTCTGCTATACATGTCTGTCCGGGATATCGGTGTACGGAAAGCTGCAGGATCATATTTTACGCCAACAGAAATCGTCAGGAATATGATAATGGATATCAGTCAGGATCTGGGGGGCGGACTAAAAGGAAAGAAAGTTCTTGACCCGTGCTGTGGAACTGGCAATTTTCTAATACAGTTTTCAGAAGATGTGGATATATGCAATATACATGCATTTGATACAGATATGCTCAGTGTGCAGCTTGCACGGTTCAATCTGGCACTTACAAGGCTTGCTGGAAGGGAGAACGTGAAAGCAGAGGGTGATATACGGACTATATGTGAAAACGTAGAGTGCAGGGATTTCCTTGCGAAATCAGAGGATCGTATATCGAATACTGTGAATTATGATGTAATCATAGGTAATCCGCCCTGGGGATATAAATTTGACAGTGCAGCACAAAAGGCTTTAAGAGAAAACTATAAAACTGCGGCCGGAAGAGGTGCGGAGTCGTATGATATATTTGTGGAGCGTGCGCTGGGGCTGCTCGGAGATGACGGAATGCTGGCATTTGTATTGCCAGAGGCGGTGTTGGATGTCAGAAATCACAGCGCTGCGCGGCAGATTATAGCGAACACAACAAATGTAAGACGTGTGAGATTCCTCGACAATGTGTTTCACGGAGTACAGTGCCCGGCGGTTGCGATGCATCTCAAAAAGAGTGCGGATCCGGGACATAGCATAGGGGCAAGAATATCCAGAGCCGGTGAAGAATTTGTTATTGGTACAGACAGACCACTTGATATCGACAGATTCTTGCTGAGACTTAATGATGATGAATACAGGCTGCTTGATAAGCTTGATAAAGTAACTGATTGTATATTTTTGCGCGGACAGGCAGATTTTGCGCTTGGTATAGTGACCGGAGATAATGATAGATACCTGTCGGAAGAGTGTGCAGATGGTATGGAAGGCGTTATTACCGGTGCAGACGTGTACAGATACAGATATGGTGAGCCGGAGAGGTTCATAGCATCGGATATTTCACTTTATCAGCAGGCGGCTCCTGAACGAATTTACCGCGCGCCGGAGAAACTGATATACAGATTTATCAACCGCCAGCTTGTATTTGCCTACGATGACAGACGACATCTCACATTAAACAGCTGTAATGTGGTGATACCGCGTGTGGCGGGACTTGACATGAAGTACATTATGGCGGTGCTGAACTCTCGTGTGGCGCAGTATATATATGAAAAACGCTACAATGCGGTGAAGGTGCTCAGATCACATATAGAGTCACTGCCTATTCCGGAAACAGATGAAAATACACAACGGGATATAATCTCAAAGGTCGATGAACTGATCCTGGCGGGAACAAGTATGCATGGGACAGACCAAATTGAGCAGTATAAAGTGTATGATGAGATAGATGATATAGTGAGGAATCTGTACTCCGTCACGGATGAGGAATATGAGTTTATAAAGCAGACTTTATCCGGCAGCAAATATATGTTATAAGAGATGAAGACATATGTGATATGACATCTGCAGATAAATGCATGTGAGTCAAGGCACGGCTAATTGTGCTGATGTTAGTGTAAGATGAAAAGAGGAAGAGACTATGAACAATATACTTCTTATAAATGATATGGCAGGCTACGGAAAAGTGGCACTGTCAGCCATGATACCGATCATGTCCAACATGAAATTTCAGGTGTATAACCTGCCGACAGCCCTCGTGTCAAACACACTGGACTACGGTAAATTCGATATTCTTGAGACCACCGGCTACATGAAGAATAGCATGAGAGTGTGGGATGAACTTGGATTTGCATTTGACACTATAGCAACAGGATTTCTTGTATCCGAGGACCAGACGAAGCTGGTGGCTGAGTACTGTGAGAAGAAGAAATCTCAGGGAGCGTTTATATTTGTCGATCCGATCATGGGTGACGATGGCGTACTGTACAATGGTGTCACAGAAAATACTGTGGGATATATGAGGCAGATGTGTAAGGTTGCGGATCTGATAGTTCCAAACTGTACTGAGGCGGCATTTCTTGCGGGCAAATACACAGACAAGAAGATATTGACTATGACAGAGGCAGAGGAGCTTGCGCACACACTTCACGGATATGGAGCAAAGACAGTGGTTATAACCAGTGTAAATATAGACGGACAGACAAGCACCCTTATGCTGGACGGTGACACTGACAAGATGAATGTGTTCCCCTACACGGAGATTCCTGTGAGGTTTCCGGGAACCGGAGATATATTCTCTGCCGTACTCATTGGAAAGTACAGGGGCGGCAACAGCATAGAGGACAGTGTTCAGTCGGCCATGAAAGTTGTCGAAAAGCTCATAGATCTGAACAAGGACAATGTCGATAAGTATAAGGGAATCCCGCTTGAGCAGTACATAGAGGTGATAACAAAATGACCAGACCAAAGATAAGGATTACACTCATAGATCAAAAGGGACCACATGGCTGTCATAGAGGCCACAAGATTGGTGATTCCTATGACTTTGATACGGAGAGAGGCGAGCTCTGTCCTATGGCTATGCATGTGGCATTCCCGTATGTTGATATCCTCAGATATGGCGGAAGTATTCCGGGAAATGAGCCGGGTACAGCGGTGTTTTGCTGCCCTGATGTTGATACGATAAATGTATTCAGGATAGAGGTTATTCAGCCGGATGAGAATGAAGGGAATGAAGGATTAAAAAGTTAGGGTATATAATCGTATCTGACGAATTAAAAAATTTGTATTTAAATATATGGCAAAGATACAGCTAAAGAAGAGTGACATTGGAAGAAAAAAACGTCTTGATATAATATAATACTTTACAGAACACAGACGACATAAGTATTTGTCAGATAGTGACAGTCGTGGGTGTGATCGCAGGAACACTTATTATATTCAGGAGGTGACGCATATGTTGGTACGCAGAGAAAAATACGATATATTTGCATGGCTAATTGTGCTTGCAATGTGCGTCTCCTATCTGGGAATATACGGACTCTACAATCCGAATGTTAAAAATTATTCCGCACATTCTGTCGCATCTCTCGGCGAGAGCAGGGGGATAGAAGCAGGAAATAATGATATGCTGATGGTAGATAACACAGCCGGTCTGACAGTTCAAACGAGAAATATCAAGACTGGAAACATGGGAGAATCTCTGGAAGATACATGGATGCTTGCTGCGGTTCTTGCCGCAGTGCTGCTAAGTTTGATAGTCTGTGCATGTACACTTACTGGCAGATATGTGGAGTTGGTGTACAGCCACAGCAGGCTGCTCCTCAAATATATACACAAAAAAGATGGAAAAAAACGTCTGGAATATGCCGGTGAAGGGTATCTCAGATGAGAATTTGCATCATAGAAAGTCATAGAGAATTGTAAAATAGGATTGGGCAAATGCAGATAAAGGCGTTTGCGTATGTCATCTGAGTCTTCATTGGCAGTTTGAGACTATGTTGTTGAGAATCGACGCGAAATGCGTTCACCAGTGAAGGAGAGATAATTATGGCAATGGATATTTTAGCTTATGCGTTCGGAATCATAGCACTTGTATCAGCGATCAAATGTTTTGTTGATGAGAACTGGGGCGAGAAGATGCATAGAAAATCAGAGGATGCACAGGATATGACTCAGGATAAAAAGGTAGCATAGATAAAATCAGATTAATTACACAATAGTGTAATTGTGTAAATAAAGATCCAACGGATATATCACATTATAGGATTTACCCGTTGGATCTTTTTATTTATGAGGAGCGTTCTTCTCGTAGTTTTTAAAACTTTATCTGCAATTGAAAACAATTAATAATTAGCTAAATTAAGTTTGACTGCAAAGCAAAAAATAACTAATATAAAATAGAAATGTAAATGGAATAAAGTGAAAAGACTGAACAATGGAGACATCATAGGGTCTATACATTTGCGGAAAAAATAATAAGAAAATTTATAATGACAGAGGACAATGTTATGAAGATTAAACCGAATGATGTTATGATCAGGTACACAGGGCGTATCGACTGGACAGATGAGGAAAAGCCGGTGTGGGTATATCCGTGTACGTCTGCGGAGATGAAATTTACGGGCAATACTCTTAAGATAAAGGTGTCCAACAGGAATAACTATTGGGACAATTATCTTGGATGTATAATCGATCAGTCGCAGAGAAGTTATCTTTTAAATAAAGAGGGAATTACGGAACTTGATATAGTTGTTCCGGATAACGATACAAATGAACATTGTGTGCTGTTCTTCAAGAGACAGGATGCATGCCATGAGGTAACAATACTTGAGTATGAGATTGGAGATGGGGAGAGACTTCTTCCTTTGAAACCGCTGTCAGGCAGGCGAATAGAGGTGTATGGAGATTCGGTGTCAGCGGGCGAGGTGTCGGAGGCTGTCGACTATGTTGGAAAGGAAGACCCAGTACAGAATGGCGGTTATTCTAATAGCTGGTATTCGTATGCGTGGATTACTGCAAGAAAGCTGAAAGCACAGATTCATGACATAGCCCAGGGAGGGATAGCGCTCATGGACAGGATAGGATGGTTCCAAGAGCCGAATCAGATTGGCATGGAAAGTGTGTGGGATAAGGTTCACTACAACCCTACATTTGGTCCGGTGACACAGTGGGATTTCTCCCAGTACACACCTCAGGTTGTTATAGTTGCTATAGGACAGAATGACAACCATCCGTATGATTTTATGAAAAATGACTATAACGGCAGGCAGGCGGAAACGTGGCGTGACCATTACATGAAATTTCTGGGAAAACTCAGGAAGACATATCCGGATGCACACATAATCTGCTGTACCACACTTCTCTGCCATGACTGTTCATGGGACAAGGCTATAGATGAAGTGGTTGGCAATATGAATGATAAAATGATAACTCATTATGTATATGGAAGAAACGGATTTGGCACGCCAGGACATCTCCGCATACCGGAGGCGTGTGAGATGGCAACGGAGCTGGCAGAATATATAGAAGGTCTCGAAATTGAGGGGTGGAATTAAATTATATCCTAACTTAGAGGTAATATAGGATTATTAATGAGCTGATGTTCAAATATGGAGGATGAACCATGGAAAATTATGATCTTGAAAGAATAAAGTCAGTTATACAGCGCGCCCAGAGTGGACAGGAGCTGACAATAGGTTTCCTTGGCGGTTCGATAACACAGGGAAGTTTGGCGACGGAGCATGAAAATACTTATGCATACAGGGTATACAAGTGGTGGTGTGATACATTTCCACAGGCAAAGTTCAATTATGTGAATGGCGGAATCGGCGGTACGGATTCCTATTATGGGGTGTCAAGAGCGGTCACTGATGTGCTCATGTATCAGCCGGACTTTGTGGTTGTGGATTTCAGTGTAAATGATGTGGATAACATATATTGTGAAGAGACCTTTGAGGGTGTGCTGAGAAAATTGCTTTGCTGGTCATCAAGACCGGCGGTGGTGGTACTCAATAACGTTTTCTACGACACGGGTGTAAGCACCCAGGATATTCACAACGGACTTGCAGATCATTACGGAGTGCCGCATGTGAGTGTACATGACACCATATACAGGCGGATGAAGGCGGGAGAATATAACAGGATCGACATAACCCCGGATGGACTTCATCCAAATGACAAGGGACATGGCCTGGTAGCGGATGAGATAACAAAGTTTCTTGAGAGTATTGTGGGTGATCTCATACAGTCTGAGAATTTGTCTGATGACTCAAAGACGGATACCGTAGATACTGGTGCGGACATAGAGAGAAATATACAGGATGAATCGGTCTGCTCATGTGTACTTCCTACCCCTGTCACCGCAAATGCATATGAGGGCGCAAGAAGGCTCACGATACGCGAGGTTAGCCCAAAACTTTCAGGTTTCAGAGCGGATACAAATGAGAAGATGGGACATCTTGATCATTTCAAAAATGGATGGATCGGAACAAATGCAGGTGACAAAATATCATTTGAACTTGAGGGCAGCTGCATAGGAATACAGTACAGAAAGACAATATCAAGACCTGCTGTAAGGGCTCAGGCTGTGCTTGATGGGGATGTTGAGCATCCGGTTTTATTGGATGGTAATTTTGATGAGGACTGGGGTGACTGTCTGTATATAGAGCCTGTGCTTCATCATAGTGAGAAGAAGAAACATACACTTGAGATAACGGTTCTTGATGATGAGAGTGTGGGTACAACACCATTCTATCTTATGTCCATAATAGTTGCATGATAAGTATGCGATTAAGAGAATGATAATGTTCAGATTGGCATAGATATTTGAAGAATTAAATTAAAATAAATAATATTGTGTATTGCAATATTGGGGATAGAGGACTATTATTAGCTCAGATGTACAAAGAGGTACTGCATAATCTTGCAGTGCCTCTATTTTTTTATGATGGATTTTATATCCGTACAGATTTTTGAGGAGGATGATATTATGACACCGATGAACAATGCAGATTATCTTATCAGATTGCAGCACGCAGATGAACTTGACGCTATGAAGGCAGCAAAAAAGGCAAGCGGACTCACATATGAGGCGCTGGCAGAGAAAATAGGTGTGAATAAAGTATGGCTCGCATCAGCATTTGAGGGACAGCAGTATGTGCCTGAAGAATATTGCGATAAGCTTGCAGAAGCACTGGGAATAGACAAGTCAGCCACGGCATTTCTTGCAGAGCACCCATATAAGGGCAACACGGATCCTATTCTCTACAGACTTCATGAGGTCATTGATACATATGGTCCTGCCATCAAGGACATAATCCATGAGCAGGGCGGCAATGCCATCATGAGTGCCATCGATTTTGGCCTTGACGTGGATGTGACTGAGGATGCCGAGGGCAACCACAGAGTCATCATCAAGTTTGACGGAAAACTCCTGCCATATGCCAAGAAAGGTCAGTATCCTTGGTAGAGTTGATGTGTTGACATTACAACTGTTGTAAGGTTTAATATCATGTGGGGACGGAGGGGACAGGTACCTCCGTCCCCATCAACATGAAAGACGAGGACATATATAATGGAGAAGAACCTTACGACCGGCAGTGTGCCAAAGACAATGGCGTATTTTGCGCTGCCTTATCTTTTATCTTATTTTCTGCAAACATTATATGGGATGGCGGATCTGTTCATCATAGGACAGTTCTGTGGCAAGGATGCCGGGGCCACAACAGCGGTTGCAAATGGATCTCAGGTCATGCACATGCTCACAGTGATTTTGGTTGGTCTTGCCATGGGAACAACTGTTGTTATAGGAAAAGCAGTGGGGGCGAAGAAGCTTCAGGATGCACAGGCGGCCATAGGAAATACAGTCACCATCTTCATGATAATATCAGTAGTACTTACAGTAATGCTGCTCATTTTTATAAATCCAATAGTTGCGGTCATGGATACCCCAGAGGAGGCTGTCAAAGGAATCACGGATTATCTGATAGTCTGCTTTATAGGAATTCCATTTATAACAGCATACAACGTGATAAGTTCGATATTCAGAGGACTCGGAGATTCTAAGAGTCCTATGTATTTCATTGCGGTTGCGTGTGGCCTTAATATAGCACTTGATTACATATTTATAGGTGCCTGTGGCATGGGCCCTATTGGCGCTGCTCTAGGAACGACTCTGGCGCAGACATTCAGCGTTATAATATCATTTGTGGCGATAAGGAGAATGAATACAGGGCTGAGAATTGCGAAAAATGATTTCGTTCCGAGAAGATCTGTGCTCGGAGAGATCGTAAAGATAGGTCTCCCGGTGGCAGTACAGGACGGATGCATACAGATCGCTTTCATCGTGATAACAGTCATAGCCAACAACCGTGGTGTGAATGATGCCGCGGCAGTTGGAGTTGTGGAGAAGATGATAAGCTTTATATTCATAGTGCCATCCTCCATGCTGGCAACTGTATCCGCGCTTGCCGCCCAGAATATTGGCGCAGGAAAGCATGACAGGGCGGAGCAGGTTTTGAGATACGCACTGGGGATCATAGTGGCTTATGGAGTCATTGCAATAGCTGTTGTTGAACTGTTTGCACCTGAGCTCGTGGGACTTTTCAGCAAGAACAAGGTGGTTGTGACCATGGGTGTCCAGTATATAAGCAGCTATATCGTGGACTGCGTATTTGCAGGAATCCACTTCAGCTTCACCGGATATTTCTGTGCCTATGGCAAATCCTACATAGGATTTATACACAACATGATAGCCATAGTATGTGCAAGAATCCCGGGATCATATCTGGCATCTGTCAAATATCCTGACACCCTGTTCCCGATGGGATTTGCGGCGCCGGCGGGATCCTTTATATCCATAGTGATATGCGTGGGAGCATTTGTGTGGATGAAGAGGCGCGGTACGCTGTATAAGGCCAACTTATAAGAGATATGTATATTGGTGATAGGAATGTTTATTGTGCGTTCATTTCGTAAAGGTATTTGATCGTTCGGATACAAGTGGCAGTTCATTGATCATCAGTCGTGCGGAATATCATGGAATCTTCCGTCCAGCTCTTCGGTCTTCACCACGTTGATGAATGCGTGCTCATCTATTCCACGGATCATCGGGATGAGCTCACGCTTTGCCTCAGCGTTGATGACAGAATAGATAAGGGTTTTCTCCTTCTCCTCATAGCAGCCAATTCCGGTGAATAATGTGGCGTCGTGATTTGTCAGATCTTTGATGGCATGATATATCTCATTTGATTTGTCGGAGATGATGAACAACGTTTCTTTCTTATATCTCTTATATAGAAGCTGGATCACCTGTGTGCTGCAGAACTGGTAGATGATGGAGTACAGAGCCTTTGACCAGCCGAACAGCGCTCCGGCTGCGATCAGCATCACGATGTTTCCGAGCAGTATGTAGTTCCACGCATCTATACCCTTCTGGTGGGACAGGAATATGCTGATGAAATCAGTTCCCCCGGTGCTGGTTCCAACGTTCAGGCACAGGCTGATGGCGAGTCCGTTGATGAGACCGCCGAACAGGCTTACAAGCATTATGTCGTCAGTGAATACATATGATGGCAGAATATCCACAAATATACTCGACAGAAGAATGACTATGATCGAATAGAGGGTAAATCTTTTGCCGATATATTTGTATGATATGTATGTGGGAAATAGATTCAGTCCAATGTTGAATACTGCAAAAGGCACGCTTATGTGCAGAAATTTTATTCCAATGTTCTGGAGAAGCAGGGATGCTCCGGAGAACCCGCTTGGAAACAGTCCTGCGGTCTTGGCAAAGCATCGGAGATTCCATGCGTATAGTATAGATGCAAATACGACGATGAACAGGCGGAATGCCTGATAAAATCTTGGGTGTTTTAACTCTAGAGATTGAAACATAGCGGTACCTCCTTTGTAAGTGTCACTGTAAAATGCGGTTAATTTTCAAATGGGCGAACCCTCAAAGTCACGCCTAAATCCTTGCATATCTGGCGGCATAGCTCGATCTTATCCTTGGGCATGACCTTGTCAACAACTGTCATGACAACGTGTGGCACGTACCTTTTGGCAAGAACGGCAAAATCCTTGATGGCCGCGTAGGACTGGATCCCATAGCGTGATCTGGTCAGCTCAAGAAATTCATTTTCATCAGGGGCGTTCAGGGATATTGATACAGTGTCGAACCTGCCCTCAAGCTCTGGTGTGACATCTCTCCCATATATAAGATTGGCAAGTCCGATGGTGTTGAGACGGACTTTGAGATTGGGATATGTGTTTTTCAGTGAATCGATCACCGCGCATACGTCTTCAAGTCTCTCAAGAGGCTCGCCAAATCCACAAAATACAAGTTCATTTATGATATTCAGGTCATACTTTGAGAAAAGCTCCAGAACCTCCTCTATAGAAGGCTCGCCATCCTTCAGCCAGAGAGTATTGTTCTCCTGCTGCTTTTTTGTCTGCCTCAGGCAGAACACACAGCTGCATGGACATTTGTTTGTCATGTTTACATATATATTTTTGCCTGTGAGATCCCCGCTCTTTGCAATGTCGAGGTAACCTTCCTCACCGACTTTTCCGGTTACAGTGTATAAAACCATAGTTAGTATCTCCATATAATTAAAATTGTGATATTGCTGTGATAGAACACAGCTCAAATATACATACAATAAAAGTATGTCGCGTAAAAATGGATGACAAATGTCATGCCTCTGTCAGGTCTTTCATGTACATCTCAAAGCACAGTCCCCAGTTCTCCGGAACATTGTTCTCAACGCAGTAGCTTATGCACTTTGATACGTATGAAGCGGCCTTTTTCACGGACTCATAGACGCTGTGTCCGTTCAGATACATACCCGCAATGATGGCTGCGATCACATCTCCGGTGCCGCTCCTGTCGCCGCCGATCCTGTCAACCATGACCATCTGGAAATCCTCATCCTTGTTGTAGATGAAGTTGGCTATCTGAGTCTTATTGAAATGTATTCCTGTCACAACGATATGTTCCGGTCCCTGCTCCGCCAGGGTCATGCACATCTGCCTTAGCTCGTTCACGGTCACAGTGTGCTCCGGATATGGAAGATCAAGGAGGGTGCAAAGCTCCGTCAGATTAGGAGTGATAATGTCGGCATATTTTACAAGCTCCTTCATCTTGCTGCACATAGACGCGGTATAGGTTGGGTACAGCTTGCCGTAGTCACCCATGACTGGATCGACGATAACAAAATTCTTCTCGTTTTTAAAGTATTTGATAAAGTCGATAACTATATCAACCTGTTCCTCAGAGCCGAGAAATCCTGTGGATATGGCATCAAACTGCAGCTCCAGATCTTTGTATGTCTGGATGTAATCCCGCATTTTTGGTGTGTAGTCATCAAAGTAAAATATAGGAAACTGTGTATGTGTAGATAGTATTGCCGTCGGCACAGTGACTGCCTGGATCTTCATGGCGGACACTATCGGTGCCATGACAGCGATGGAACATCTTCCGAATCCTGTAACATCATTTATTAGAGCGATTTTTTTCTGCATCTTAGTTCTCCAAATTCAATAAATATAGTAAATTTTATCATCAAATGCAGGTGTGTTCAATATTTGAATTCCGTCAGATCAAGTGAAATTTATGTGCAAAAGGGAGAGAATAGGTAAAATTTCCGCATTGCCCCATATCTTGATACGTAGTAAAATATAACCATATTTTGCTGCGATTCAGGAGGAATGAGTATGAATGAAGTCGTTTTAAAGATATATGTCTTTTCGTCAATTATAATAGCCGTCATGGATATTATACTGGCGATGAAATCCATAAAAAAGAATAAGACGACTGGAAGGTTTCTGGGACTTGCCTGCATAGGAGCAGCTATAGTCGATATCAGTTATCTTATCAGCATTATAAGTGATTCGTATATGGCCATGTCCGTCATGTCGAGTATATATTTCGTAAGCATTGATTATATGCTGGTATGTCTGCTCGTATTTATTGTTTATTTTACAAAAGGACGTTTTTCAAAGTATGGAAGAGCAGCGATAGGCGTATGCTTTTTTTACTGTCTGTATGAGCTTGTAATATTTGCCATAAACCCATTCAAAAATATAGCGATAGGGTATGTCAGAAGAGACACCGTGATAGCAAAATACAGCTATGATATGAAACCGCTGTATGATGTGCATCTGGTTTTTTCATATGCGCTGGTGGGAGTGGTACTCATACTCCTTTTAAAGAAGCTTTGCAAGATTCCACATGAATATCGTTTGCAGTACAGCAGTGTCATCCTGGGAATTCTTGCGCTTGTCGGGATAAATGCAATATTTCTCTACGTTCCGGGAGCGGAGGTATACAAACTTCTGGATTATTCCATCTGTGGCTACAGTCTTACATCATATATTCTGTACTGGAGCTGCTTTAATTATTCAACCCATGGAATGCTCAACAAACTAAAGACAAACATATTCGAGAATATAGGTCAGGGAATAGTTTTGTTTGATTATGACAATCATTTGATCCTGCACAATGACAGGGCGGATGATTTCCTTGGAAAGGAACTCCTCTGCAAATGTGAGAATCTGCAGCAGTTTCTTGAGACGTATGATCTGTCCGTTGATCTTGCAGCTGATGACGACAGTTTTTCTCTGCAGTGTTATATAAAAGGTGATGATGGAGACAGACCTTTAAGGTGCGATATCAGAAGGCTTGACAACAAGGAAGGCCGCAGACTTGGACAGATGTTCGTATTTTCTGATATATCTCTGGAGACGGATATGCTTACAGGATTTCAGAAATGGGATAGCTTTCAGAGACTTGCCATGGAAGAGGTGGACCATTTTACGTTTCCGGTTGGAGTGGCAATATGCGATATCAACGGATTGTCTGTGATCAACAGCACGCGCGGTAATCAGGCGGGTGACCAGAGGATAAATGCACTTGCGGGCATCATGAGAAAGAACTTTCCGGAGAGAACATATTATGTCAGGGGTATTGATGCGCACCTGATAGCACTTTGCAGTCACAGCAGTGAGGAAGAGATGGCGGCATGTGTCGAAAAGGTCAAAGAACAGTATGATGGAAGTATACAGTATGCAGTGGGGGTGGCTGCGGATGAGGGACAGAGCATCGTCGCTGCAATCATTGATGCAGCAACAGCCATGAAGACAAAAAAGCTTGTGGACAGTGAATCATCGCACTCAGATATGCTGACATCACTCATAAGGGCTCTTGAGGAGTGTGACAGCGATACGGAACAGCATGTGCGTCGTACACAGGAGATGGGGGCTGAGCTTGGCAGACGAATAGAGCTGTCAGATATCCAGCAGAGCAAGCTGGCGCTGCTTTGTCTGCTCCATGACATAGGGAAGGTAGGAGTTCCTATGGAGATACTCAACAAGCCGGGAAAACTCACGGATGAGGAATGGAAGATCATGCGTTCCCACGTTGAGAAGGGTTATGAGATCGCCATGAGCAACACAGAACTCAGACAGATCGCGGAGGAGATAAGGCATCATCATGAGAGATGGGATGGAAATGGATATCCGGATGGACTGAGCCGTGAAAGCATACCGGTTCTGTCACGTGTGATCGCGGTGGTCGATGCATTTGACGCAATGATCAATGACAGACCTTACAGAAAGGGTATGCCGATATCAAAAGCGATAGAAGAATTAAAGAGCTGCGCGGGCAGCCAGTTTGATCCATATATAGTTTCTGAGTTTATCAGGCTTGTCTCAGAGAAGTATGCGAATTCACTGGAAAATGAATCAAAGCAGAGGGCTGCTAATGGTGGTGTCGGTGCAGATGGTAATGGAGAGAATGTTGGTGATCGAACTGCTCCAGGAGATGGTCTGGCGGACTCTGATGGTGATGGCACCAGCACAGACGACGAACAGACAGAGATCCGGATTATGGCGCGCAGACAGATGGTGGATTCTACTGAATATGGCAAGGATGCGTTTCGTGTACATGCAGTCAAATATAGCAGATATCTGGTGGATGAAAGCTGGAGGATCATATCTGTAGACGATAATTTTGAGGAACTTACGGGTTACAGCAAGGAGGACATAGAGAATAATATCATAACCCAGATCGACCTTATACCGGACGAGGATAAAACAGAATATCTCTGTCAGGTAAATGCGAATCTGGCAAAGAGCACATTTGTATTTCAGGAACACAAGATACATAGGAAGGATGGCAGGGATATATATGTATTATGCACTGGAAGAATGTTTTATGATTCGGCACTTCAGAAAGACAGAGGAGAAATAGTAATAGTGGATGTATCAAGTACATATGCTTTGAAGATGCTGACAGATGCGGAGCAGAATAAGGCGGATGTGAGACTCAGAAACTGGGAGAATACCTATCGTACAGATCCCCTCACAGGACTTTTGAACCATGCGGCATTTAGAAGTGACATGGAGCAGAGACTTCTTGAGTGTACGCACACAGCGGTGATGATCATGATGGATGTAGACAGATTCAAGCAGTACAACGACACCTACGGACATCACAATGGCGACAAATATCTTGTCCTTGTGGCACAGGCACTGCAGGCGGCACTCCGTGGTGATGACCATGCATGCCGTATGGGCGGTGATGAATTTGCAGCCATGCTGTTCTTCAACAAGAGTGTGTCTGATGACGTGATAAGGGAACGTGCCCAGCAGATATTTGACAAGGTGAACCTGACTGTGAAGGCCACTGAGGGCGGAACAGGAATCTCCATGGGTGCGGTGATCGCAAGAACTGAACTGACATTCAATGAGATGTATGAGGAGGCGGATAACGCCCTCTATGATGTTAAGGAGAGTGGAAGAGGCAGGATTGAGGTGAAGAGGCATGGGGAGTAGATCGTATACCTTCAACATACTTCATAAAGATCTTCACAAAAAACTCCACAAAGAACCTTTGCTTCCTATGAGTCTGATCTTGTTTGCCGTAATTTTGGCATATTCTTTTCGACTTATTGGAAGAGGAAGCTTCTATCCTACTCTGTTTTCTTATCTGCGTAGTTTCATTTATATCGGGCTTTATGCCGCCTGGGGAATTTCAATCCGCCAACGTATCGTGCAGAAACAGGTCGGACAATATCTGGTAGGCGTTTCGGTGCTTTTGATTTTGTGGTTTACCTTTCGCTCAGCAAAATACTTTATATTCTGGCAGCCGGTTGCAATAAGATACCAGTGGTATCTATTCTATCTGCCAATGCTGTTTGTACCCATGCTTGCACTGTTGATCGCAATGTCTCTGGGCAAGCCCGATGAATATAAACTGCCGAAATCTGTCTGGCTATTGTCTGCCGTTTCGGGAGCTTTGCTTATTCTTGTGCTTACGAATGATCTACATCAATTAGTTTTCACATTTCCTAAAGATGCAGATGTCTGGTCTGATGCAGATCATGGCTACGGTGTGTGCTATTTTGCCGTGATCGCATGGCAGGTGCTTTGTGCCGTAGCAGCGCTTATTTTTATGCTCTTTAAATGCAGGTTAAAGAACGGTAAGCATCGTTATTTGCCCGTAATTCCATTTGCGATATCACTGGCTTATCTTGCATTGAACTATGTTGGTACGCCATGGCTGAAACATTTATTCGGTGACGTTACGGCATTTCAAAGTCTTATGTATATGCTCGGTTTCGAGGCTTGCATTGCCTGCGGATATATTCATTCAAACAGCCGTTACGCAGATCTTTTTGCCTCATCTGTCGGCACATCGGCAGAAATTACTGACAGAGACTTCAACATTCGCTATGCAGCGTTGAATATTGAACCTATATCAAAGGAAACAATGAGAAAAGCCGAGAAAGCTCCTGTCACAGTAGACGGTGGGCTGACCGTACATACTATGCCCATCGGCGGCGGTTATGCGGTATGGACAGAGGATGTGTCGGCGTTGCTTGCCATTAAGGAAGAATCAGAATGTCTCGCAGAAGAGCTTGCCGAAAGAAATGAGATTCTTCGTTATGAATACAGGCGGGAGTCGAAACGCCGCAAGGTGGAGGAGCAAAACCGACTGTTCGATCTATTGCAGTCGGCAACACAAAAACAGATCAATCGTATTTCGGCATTGACACAGGAATACCGCCGAATCTCAAAATCTGATACAGACAGAGTTAAAATGCTACTTGCCGAGATTGCCGTTTTATGCAGTTATATCAAACGCCGTAAGCATCTGACACTGCTTGCCGACCGAGATTGTAAGGTTGCAGTCAGCGAGCTTGAGAGAGCTTTTTCCGAATCGTTACAGACATTAAAGCTTTTAAATGTACGCAATACTCTGTATGTGGACAGTGAACTTTCCATGATTTCGGACAAAAACGCTGCTGCGATATTAGATTTTTATGAGGAAGTAATAGAAGCAGATCTTGAAAATTTAACAAGCGTGCAAATAAGTCTCGCAAATATAAACGGACTGCGACTGTCGCTGAATGTCTGCTGCGAAGCTGACCTGTCGATTTTTTCAAATAAAGGTAACGTTCTTTATGAAATGGACGGTGACGCAGGATACCAGCATCTTGTATTTATTATTGAAGGAGGTGCCGCCGTATGAGTGCCTTTTCTTCACTTCCGGTCTTTTTGCAAACCTTAATACCACTTCTGCTGTTTGTGGAAGCTGTGCTTGAATTGGGACTTTTTATATATCAACTCTCGCATCACTCGAAATCTCACGATAAATTGCCGAGTATTGTGATTTTTGCGTTTTTGCTTATGCTTTTGTTCTCGGTAACTCAGGGGGATCCGTTCAAAGGCAAGGATGCATTTTTATTAGATGCGCCTTGGCTGATTTTCATTACGGTAATTTTAGTTGTTGTTGTTCATTTTGCCTTTGCTATGACGAGAGAGTATCGCCGCCGAAAGAATATGCTATCTCCATTTTCCGTTAAAGATGCCACAGACAAGCTGCCTATGGGTTTGTGCTTTGCCGATCCGAACGGGCGTATTGTCCTTTGCAATGACCGTATGCGCCGTCTGTCGTTTGCACTGAGCGGGCATGAGTTTCAGATTACCGACGATCTTGAAAAAGCGTTGGAGCACCCCGATAAAAGTATTATCGCTAACGGCGATTGTTACATACTGCCCGATAAGACAGTTTGGCAATTCCGCAAGCAGAATATAACCGTTGACAATGATGAAAACTGGCTTCAAATGACAGCGCATAATGTCACTGAACTTTATAATGGCAACGTTCGTCAAACTGCTATTAACGATGAGCTGAAAGAGGTCAATCGAAAGCTCCAAAAAATGTATGAACGAATGGCCGATGATATAAAAGAAAAAGAAATTCTTGACCTGAAAATACATATACATGACACAATCGGAAGAAGCTTGCTGACAATTCGTGATATAATGGAAAGCGATGAAAACACCGACAAAAAGCTTGAGGCTTTACAGGAAGCAACCGCAGTGCTTACAAGTGATCGAGTGACAGCTAGCGGAACGATGGAAGAGGTTGTTCAGACAGCGGAAATCCTCGGTGTAACGGTGATGATGGATGGATGCCTTCCGGCCGATTCGCTTGCCGAAGAGCTTACCGTTGTCGCTGCGAAAGAATGTGTAACAAATTGTATCAGGCATGCCGGAGGCAATGAGGTATATATCAGCGTAAATGGGCGAAAGGATGTGTTTGATATTACGATAACGAACAATGGTGCTGCACCGTCGGGCCCTATTAAGGAGGGCAGTGGACTCTCGTCGATTCGCCACAGCATAGAATCTGCCGGTGGAGAAATGCACACTGTATATAAACCACGATTTGAATTGCTGCTTATCATTCCAAAGGATGCGTCAAGTTTTATATGAAAACCTGACATGCAGCACCAGCTCTCCCCAAATACAATTATTAATGAGCTGATGTTCAATAAAAGGAGAACGACATATGATAAATACAATACTGGTTGAAGATGATTTATATATTCAAAAGCATTTTGCCGAGCGATTGAAATCAAACGAAATTTTTCGCCTTGTCGGCGTATATCGTGACGCTTTTGATGCAGAGAGAAACTGCAATAGCTCAATACAACTTATTCTTATGGATGTGCAAACACAGCACAAGCACTCTGGTCTTGCCGCCGCAAAACGTATAAAAAAGGCTTTTCCGAATATCAAAATAGTAATTGTAACCTCGCTTGTCGACCCGCAGGTATTGGAACGAGCAAAGACAGGTGCAGCAGACAGCCTGTGGTATAAAGACCACGGCACAGAGGAGCTGATAAGTGTGATAAGGCGTACCCTTGCAGGCGAAAAAGTATTTCCTGACACCTCTCCTGCAATTGAAATGGAAGGCACAATGTCCGATACATTCTCGCCCCGACAGCTTGATATTCTCCGCTTATACATAAAGGGCTTTACATACCAGGAGATTGCCGATAAACTGGGTATCTCCAAAAACGGTGTGCGCTGGAACTTAGACGATATGGTTGAAAAAGGTGGCTTTGAGAATCGAGAAGCGTTGGTTGTGACAGCTATTGAGAACAAGCTCATGGTGACCACTTTAAAAGACGAATAGAGTAAATGAACCCCTTGACTGACATGGTCAAGGGTTTTTTATGTCCTAAAGTCAAAAAAGTTTGAAAATAGTTTTTTCTGTTACTGGCACTTGTGCCAGTGACAGACCTCAAAAAATCCGTACAATAGAATGTGTAAGACTATAGTTGTAGTAGAAAGGGGGGAGCAATGAATGTTGAAATATAACAAATACATTATGACCCTGTTGATGGTTTTAATTATGCCAGTCTTGGTTTCTGGATGTGCGGCAAAACCGTCAGAGGATTCTAATCTGACCGAAGATAAAACAACCGCCACAACCACAGAGGCGACCACAGAAGCAACCACAGAGGCGACCACAGAGGCGACTACAGAAGCAACTACAGAGACAACCACAGAGGCGGCTACAGAGGCAACCACAGAGGCAACTGTGCAAAAAGATACCGATTTATCAAAACTTCAAAATACAATTCTTGACAATAAAGAATCGGTTGGGATTGCCTATATCGGTTATGTTGGTTACGAGGCTGATGAGGAAGGAATCCTAAATTTCGTAAAAGACAGTCAATATGCGGATAAATATGATTTTCTCTGCGGTGCGCCCCTTGTAAATGTGGGCGGTGCGGAGCTTTATGCGGTAGTTATTGCCGATACAAAATACAGTGTGTCCGTTTATCGTGCGGAAATAACCGATAATGGTGAATATTCTGTAAATACTGACAATGCACTCTATAATTACAACGGAAACGGAATTGATTATTTTTTACTGCGCTGCAATGAGAGTGAAATACATTCAAATGTATCGCTGAGCTTTAAAAAAGGAAACGTTTCTTTTTCGGTATTCCCGATGCTGTCAGGAATGGATGGGCAGCTTGTTGATGGAAATTACTATGATTTTTCAATGTATACCGATTATGGCTACAATGGTGAGTCCGAGGATAAGAATGTAGCAATAGCAAGGGAAATCCTTTTGGAATCTCAGGAGGTGCAATACTACATAAGCATGGGTATGAGTGTACAGTATACGGGCCAGATTGATGAAATTGAGGGACGGTCGTGTTGGATTTTTGCACTCGGCACAGACAGAGACGATCAATTCGTCAGAGAACGTTATTATGGAGTATGTGACAACCTCATATATTATTATGATTCCTTGAACGACAAATGGGAGGTGCTCGGAAAAGGATAAACAACCACATAACTTACCGTGTGAGTTAAAGCACGGAATAATAAAATAAAAAAGGGAAAAAAGAAAAAAAGAAAAAAAGGAGGGAAAAAATATGGTAGATATTAAATCAATGGCAACTGCAACAGCCCCAAGGGAGTTTGAACTCTCTTATACAACTACAATTGAAGACGTATACGAAAAGCTTAACACACATGCTTCGGCTTTTAAAATGCCTTTCAAAATCAAAGGGGGTATCCCTGGAAAGCGCATTTCCTTTGAGAAAGAACCGAACCTCGACGTTACGGTCTGGGTCTTTGTTAAGGATGGCAACAAAATTAAAGTCATGGCAAACATCCAGGAGAACACAACAACCGTCAATGGTATGCGAGTTGACAAAAACAGCGTAATTCAAAAAGGTGTAAGCGGAGTAGCTAATCTTCCTATTCAAAGAGGTGAGTATCTTGATGAGGTGACCGAAAATGTTAAAAAGATACTCAACGGCGAGCAGGTTGAAGATTATGTAGCACCCGTTGGTGTAAACGGCAGCGGACAGACGGAAAAGGATTGGCTTGTAGCCCTTCTTCTCTGCCTTTTCCTCGGCGGAGTTGGTGGCCACCGTTTCTATGCGGGTAAAGTCGGAACAGGCATTCTCTATCTTTTTACCGCCGGCGTTTTTGGAATCGGTGTACTTGTTGATCTGATAAAGATACTTACCGGCAAATTCACTGACAAAGACGGAAATCCTATTCAAAAAAAATAGACAGGACTTCTTGACAGCCTTTAGATAAATATGGCTTAAAATTGGGAACTGTGCCTGAACTCTTTCGGGCACAGTCCTGATTGCGAAAGGAGGACTTGTTATGAGTAAAAGAAAAGAAAAAGAGGACATTAAAATGACCATATTTATTATGGTCGTCGGCATAGCATCGATGGTTGTGGGTGTCTTCGGAATTGTCACAAGCAGAATTGAAAAGAAAGAATATGCAGCCTCAACTGATATACGGAAAGTTACCGCTGTTATTGTTGACTTTTCAACCTACGATAGTAAGGATGACAATGGCGATGTAGATTATACAACATATAAATTCAGAATTTCATATGAAATTGACGGAAAGACCTATAAAGGAAAATACGAAGAACGCGTTTGGTCAAGAGATATCGCAAAAGGATACACATACGATAAATTGAGAAAAGGCGATACAATAAAAGTAGAGGTCTATAAAACTACAAAGGGAAATTACAAGCTTTCCCCAGAGGGGAATCCCGTTGATTTCCTTCTCTATTGCGCGGCGATCCCTTTTGGCTTGTTCCTCGTTGTTATAATGATATGTGACATTGTAAAAGACAAACGGAAAAAGAAGAGCGAAAACGAAGTGGTCAGCAAGGAATAAATCAGAGGTGATTTTATGGATTTATCAGTATCGCTGTGCATTGCAGCCGCTTTTGCTATATTATGTACATTCTATATCGGTAAAAGTATACTTGTAATGGATTTTTCGGAATATCTTCCCAAGAATTTGAAAAAAGCTAAGCTGGAAAGATTGCTGGCAAAAAGGGAAACTCCTCTACAGGATTCGAAAATCCGAAAGGATATAAGAAAAGCATTTGAAAGAGTGCTGATTCCACTTGGAAAAGCGGATCAAAAGCTTCTTACGGCAAGAATGGACCTGGCTTTTCGAAAAAAAATCGTCAGTCAGATCGACGTACTTAATAAGAATAAGCTATGCCGCAAAATTTACGTTACGGATGTTGTTCCCATTCCTAAAAATAACTTTGAAACGTGGAACGATGATGGCAGAGAATGGCGGGAATCGGTTTTGAAGTGCAGCACCCTGGAGCGTTTCGAGTCAATGCAAGGCAACAGGGTTCAGCATGAGATATACCGTAAAAATTCATATCTCCGAATACTTCAGTCGAGACACGTTCGCCGTACAGATCAAAAAGAGAATAAGAAAAGCTATTATCACGATATGTTGAGAATAACCTGCCCATCATGCGGTGCAAGAGTCAAGCTGAACAGTCAGCAGGTTACCTGTGAATATTGCGGCGCCGTTATAAAAAACGAGTTTTACGATTGGCAGACCGAATCGTTTGAGATTTATGAAACAATCAGTACAAATATGAAAAGATTTTTACAGCTTCTTTTGTCCGGTTTCATACTTTTCTTAAGTGTCTTTCTATGCTTATACTTGATCGAGGATACGGAGATTTCCCTTGCGGCCGGTGTCGGTGCAGCGATTCTTGCTTTTGGAACGATTGTTACACCTATTATTTGTGGAAAAGTTAAACAAGACAATTTAGCGAAAAAGATCGTAGGATATTCAGAGAACTACCTCAGATCCTGCTTAAACGAATACTTCAGTAAAAATGAAAATGACAGGGATCTGCTTGATTTCAGTGTTGGCACGATCAAGCTTTTAAAAGTCTCTAACACAGATGAAATAACAACGGTTAAGTCTGAAGTTTATGGAACAAAAACCTTTCTTCCTGAAAATAGGAAACCGTTTACAAAAAAATTCAAAAAGAAACTGACCATGCAAAGGGCAAGATATCCAGAAAAAAGAAAGTCTGACGGTGAATTCTTTGCTGAGAAGGAATGTCCTAGCTGCGGAGCAACATTCTTGCCCGATGAAAACGGATGCTGTTCTTATTGCGGTTATACCCTTCACGGAGATAGCGAAAAGTGGAAAATAAAAATCTGAATCCTGTTAAAATTCTGCATTGCCGATTAAGGTGAAAAATGGAAACATTTACATATTATTAATTTAAAAAAGGAGGGAAACCTATGAGCAAAAAGAAAAAACTTTTGACTGTCGTAACACTTGTCATACTGATGCTCGGGGCATCAGTATTCACTGTTTCGGCAGCGGACAATTATTCGGTTGACGAAAACACAACCTATGTAACCAACTTTGCTGAGCTAGAAAAAGCTCTTGAAGCCACCTCAAACGAGACAACCCCACCCGATAAGCTTGTTGTTCTCAAAAACAACATAGATTACGAAGAGCAAGTTCCGGGCGATTGGAGCTATCAGGATGAGCAGGAGTGGTATTCCGAAATCACAGTTAGCTATCCTGGAAAAATCACCCTTGACTTGAACGGAAAAACCCTGAAAGTTACAACAGATATTCGTTCAGACGAGGAGACAAGGAATCTGTTTGTGGTTTTTTCAGGTTCCAAGGCAAACACCGACTTCACAATTACCACAACCCAGTCCGGCGGACAGATAATCTTTAACTCAACAGCCAACGAAACTTCAATGATCGCTGTGAACAACCCAAACGCAGATGTGAATATTCTTGGAAAAGCAGGGAAGTTTATCAACTATAATCTCACTCTTACAGCACAATCCGGAAGTGACACTTATTTAAACGATAAGAACAGGCACCACGTTATTTCCTTCTATGATATAAACAATCTCTATATCACCGGTACTCTTATTCAGAATAATGCACGTGTCCCGTCTTGTATATATTCATACGGACCGGAGCCGCAGGGCAATGTTACAATAACAGGAAACTCAGAAATAGAAGTAATTTCAAATCAGCTTCTTAATGAACAGCCGTTCAGCACAATATATTTCCAAAACACCCCATCCAGCAGAAAAGTAAGGCTTGGCGGCTGTTATATTGGACAAAAGGGAAATGTAAATTCAATCTATTACGGTGGCCAGCCTCCTCATTTCTATGACATAGTTCTATCACAATCTCTGGAAAAGCCGAACTATGTTAGTATGCACAACGGTACCAGGATATACAATACCTGGCCTGACTTTGTTAACTTGGATGCGGATATAAAAATTATCTCCTCCTGTCACGATTCTGAGCCTGAATTAGAGAAAAGGACATCACTTCTTGGTCACTACAAGTACTGTAAAAAGTGTGATGCTCTTGAAAGCTTCCAGGAGCATCAGTTTGGCAGAACTCTCCCTGCTGAAGAGGCAACATGCATCAGAAAGGGAAGAACGGTCGGCTATAAGTGCTTCGACTGCAGATATTATGAGGGTTACACCGAACTGCCAGCACTTGGACACGATTTGAGCGACACCTATACGGTTGACTGGCCGGCAACCTGCGACAAAGATGGAAGGGAATCCAGACACTGCAAACACACAGGCTGTGGGTATGCAATTCAGAAAGTCATTCCGAAGCAGCACCAGAGCCTTGTATGTAATGGCACATACTGCCAAAACTGCAATCAATATGTTAACCCGACCAAAATAGGTTACGGCGACAATTCCTGTAAAAACAAAACCGCTTACTTCTTTACTCCGACGGAAACGAAGGTTTATCTTATCACCATAACTTCGTCAAATCTCGGCAGCGAAAATATTCAGGGAACAGAAGTAAACCTTGTTGAGAATAACCGGCTTAGTGAATCCGTCTCTAGTAACGATAAAGGAAAAGTTACCGAAGTCAGACTTGAAAAAGACAAAACCTACGATGTTACACCGTATATAACTAATTCAGAAAGTCAAGACTGCATAGTTAACATATCCTGTAAGGAACATAATGCGGTTATAGATAACGAAATTAAAGCAACCTGCACAAAGACAGGTCTCACCAAAGGTAAGCACTGCTCGGTTTGCAACACCGTTATAGTCGCTCAGACAAAAGTCAAGGCTCTTGGTCATAAGTACTCCAAGTCTGTTGTCAAGGCAACTCTTACCTCAAATGGCAAGATTATCAGGAAGTGCACGGTTTGCAGTAAGATAGAACCAACAATTTCGATAGCGAGAATTAAGTCAGTTTCGCTGAAAAAGTCGGCGTATACATATAACGGAAAGGTTCAGAAACCTTTGGTCATCGTTAAGGACGCAAACAAAAAAACGCTTAAGAATGGAACAGATTACACCGTTGCTTACAGCAAAAACAAAAATATCGGCAAGGCAACAGTAACCGTTACCTTCAAGGGCAATTACAGCGGCAGCAAAAAGCTGAACTTCAACATTCTTCCCGCCGCGACGAGCAAAATCATCGTTAAGCAGACCACAAGCTCGATCACGGCTTCCTGGAAAAAGGTTGCCGGTGTAAGCGGATACAGAGTATACCTTTACAAGGGCAAAAAGCTTGCCAAGTGCGTTGACACAACGAAGCGCACCCTCACATTTAAAAAGCTTTCAAAGGGCACGGGATACAAGATTGTTGTCAAAGCCTATAAGACGATTGACGGCAAAAAGTCTCTTTCTCTTGTTTCAAAGGAGCTTCTGACCGCAACAAAGCTTTCTGCGCCGACGTCGGTCAAGGTCAAGGCAGGAAAGAAAAGGGCAATCATCAGCTGGACAAAGGATAAGAGTGCAAACAGCTATACAGTATATTACAGCACAAAGAAAGACAGCGGTTTCAAAAAGCTCACTGTTATCAAAAATAGCGCGGACATCCAAAAGCTTACAAGTGGCAAGACCTACTACTTTAAGGTTGTTGCCAACAAGAAGGTCGGAAAGACTGCAGTGGCTTCTGATTTCAGCAAGCTTGTCAGCGCGAAAATCAAGTAATGGTGTTATTTGAACCGGTCAACAGATAAATTAAGTCAGACACATTATTAAAAAAAGGCGAGTTTTAAATTTATGGAACCATAACCGTTCTTATTATGATTTATCGAACATGATTACGGTTTAATAATTACAACCGTTCATAACGCCAAAATAACCGCAAAACCCCGATGCAGAAATACTCTGCAGCGGGGTTTTTTGTGGCAAAAAAATGGTGTTTCTGTTATGCTGGATATATTAAGAGGTTGATATGCAGCGATGTTATTTTGACATTAAGAAAGGTTCAAGGTATTGCTTATGATAAAAAGGAAATTAGCAACATTTATGTTGACATTAATGCTGGTGATGACAGGCGTATCGATGATCAAGGTGATAAGTTATGCGCAGGAAGAATCTGCTGGTTCATCAACAAATCCCAAAGAGAGAGTTACAGAATATAAGTACAGTGCAGAAAGTGACCCTCAAAATGGTGTAGTATTGAAGGTTGAATGGAACGAACCCAAATTAGGGGAGAATACAACATTCCACGTTTCGGCGGATGGTGGCAGTGACCGGTATTTGTTTAGAATGGATGCACCGAGTTATTCCAATCCGGATGAGTATAGCTTTGAATCCGTGGCGGATCCAAGCCGCGGAGCGTGGATTCAATACACAGATGAGTGTGAATCTAACGACTTTGAATTCACAATGACTGCTTCGGGAGTCTATAACTTCAGGTTTTATGTAATGGACAAGACGTCAGGTGTCTATTATATGCGTGTGAGCACAAATATACAGGTATCGGACAAGGCTTATCCGAGCGTGGGTGACATCGTGAATGCTGCGGTAAAAAAGTGCAGCAAGGAGACGGATGGTTCGGACTATGAAAAGGCATTGTGGCTGCATGACTGGCTGTTGCAGCAGCTTGATTACGATCATTCCCTAAAATGGTCTTCGGCAGAGAGCGCACTGACACGAAAGCTGGGCACATGTCAAGCCTATGAGAGTGCCTATTCAAAACTGCTTACTGCAGCCGGCATAACAAATGCTGAGACAAGGGATACCTATGATGGACATACCTGGAATGCCATGAAGCTGGATGGCAAATGGTATCAGGTGGACTGTACATGGGATGATACAAAAGACAATTATTATAACTTTGATCAAACGCATTTGTATTTTGGACTGACGGATGAACTCATGGCGTTGGCACACAACGGTCATGATCAGATTTATACGGCAAGCGGTTATGGCACACGTTCTACAAGCCTGGCAGACAACTACTTTGTCAGAAACGGAGATGCCGCAAAGTGGGCGCGAGCCTACGCTGAGAGGATTCAGAAAAATCTCAATGCAGGTAAAACCAAATTCGAAGTCAGCACTGACAATGCGTCATATCCGCCGAGCATTTCGGGTATTCAAAATGGGATTATCGCATATGCCTTAAATCAGATGACGTGGAAGGCGGGAAGTAAAAAGGTTGCATTGCGAGTGGCAGGAACATCTACCAAGCTTTCTTTTACTGCAAAATACACGGACACAGTAAAGCGTGTGAGAATAGTATTTGCTCCAAATGGAGGTCGTGTGAGCTCCGGAAGTAAGATAGTCATTTGTGGAAAAACTTACGGAGCACTGCCGACACCGGCCAGAAGGGGATATACATTTGCAGGCTGGTATACAGCAAAGAGTGGCGGCAGCAGGATCGGCAGCAGTTCGGTTGTAAGGACTACCAAAAATCAGACATTATACGCAAGGTGGAAGCTGGTAAAGTATAAGATCCAGTACAGTCTTGGCAAGGGGACAAACAGCCGGTCCAATCCAGTCGGTTATACCGTCGCGTCTAGGACTATCGTCTTGAAGAATCCGGTCAGAAAAGGCTACACATTTAAGGGGTGGTACAGCGATCCCAAGTACAAGAAAAAGGTTACGAAGATTGCAGCCGGCAGCACCGGCAGCAGGAAACTCTATGCCAGGTGGGTGAGAAAATAAATTCGTATAAATCAATGCAATATCCCCTTTGTTGTCGAATTGTGGATAATAAATGCTGGAAAATATTTGGCGCCAAGGAGGCATAAAGGGGATTATGGCAAAAATTGCGACGAGGGAAATACAATGAAGTAAAGGATGCATTCCTTGAATATGCGTTCCAGAACAGGCAGGTAATGATATGAGCCTATATATTTCGCTTCTTAACAATATGGCTGTGAGCTTTTTTGGGGGAATATTATCAGCGTCTTTTTGTAATGCGCTGTCCACCAGGAAAAGAAAACTCATTTTCATAGGCTGCATGGTTTTACTCCCGCTGATACAGAGCATATTATATTTCAGCAAGGGCGCTGATTTTGTAAGACATATTTATCCGTTGGCGGTGCATCTTCCATTGGTCATTGTTCTCTGGATGCTGACAGGAAAATTGCTGTGGTCTGTTTTTTCTGTACAGGCGGCATACTTGTGCTGCAAACTTAGAAGATGGGTTGCACTTGCCACAGTTTAAATGCACTGAAGAATACAGGTGCCAGGTACAGAATTGAATTGTGCCTGGCACTTGCATTTTTGATAGTGAGAGTTCCTATTTACTTAACCCTTATTAACATACCGTTGGTACCAACTATCAGAATTCCCTGAGAAATACAGCCTCTGAGACTGCTAAGGGCTTGAATAGGGGTATATCCCAGTGCAACCAGCCGCTCACGATAGATGTGAGCTGGTATACGCATTCAAAAAAATACTGGTAATAAAAAGAACATTTTGCACTTGTATTTGTGGGATATAAAAATCTAAATAAAACTGTTCTAGGAACCCGGATAAAATATTTTCAAAAAATTTCCAAAAAATCCAACGAAAATCGTCTCGGGATAATCTATATAGGGAGATCATAAAAATGGAGGGACAACTAAGGTATGACAGACGAATACGGAAAGTATGACGTAAGGGCGCTGGTCGCCAGAGTGGTGAGTGGAGATATGAAAGCATTTGAGGTCATATATCAGAACACTTACCGGCAGGTGTATTACACCTGTATGAGCTTTTTGAAGAATGAGCACAATGTGTATGACGTGATGCAGGACACTTACATAACGGCACTCACGCATTTGCAACAGCTCGAAAATCCTGAGAGGATAACAGCATGGCTGAATACCATCGCTGTAAACAAATGCAGACAGTTTCTTGGAAAGAAAATGCCTGTGCAGCTGGATGAAGCCACATCCACTAATCTTTTGGAGGAAAATGACAATTTCCTGCCGGAAAGTTACGTGCTAAATGCGGAAAAGCGTAAGATAATCCTGAATATCATGCAGGAGGAACTGTCGGCGGTTCAGTACCAGACGATAATAATGTATTACTTTGACGGGATGAGCACGTCGGAGATCGCGGCATGCATGGAGTGCCCGGAAGGTACGGTGAGTTACAGACTGTCCGCTGCCAGAGGAAAGATAAAAGCGGGTGTGCAGAGGTATGAGAATACAAATGGCGTAAAGCTGTATTCATCTGGAACAACGGCACTTCTCACCGCGGTGTTTCTGGCGGAGACACAGGGACTGGTGATCCCGAATTTCCTTACAAGCGTATTTTCTGCCGCGTTTGGAGCTGCAGCTGGAACAGTGTTAGGAACAGCAACCGGAGGAGCTGCAGTGGGAACATTGACTGGGGGTGCTGCAGCCGGAGGAGCCGCAACAGGTGTGGCGTCTGCAGGGGTTAAAACTGCGGGCAAGCTTGGACTTAAGGGCTTATTTAAGACGTTGAAGGCAAAGATAGTCGCCAGTGTTGTGGCGGCATCCGTAGTAGCCGGCGGCGTAACAGGAATCATAATCCATAACAGGGATAAAGATTCAGAAAGTGGAGGAAAGAATTACAGGGAAGTCAATTATGTCGTGTGCGACAACGAGTATCTCACGGTCACAATAGATAAGGTATACGATATTGGCTGTAGTCCTGAGGATGAAACCATAGCGAGTGCAGAAAGATATGATATATCTGAAAATGATTGTGCGCTTGAGTATACGGTTGTAAATCATAAAGACTACATGGTTTATTATAATATCATGCTCCTGACTTCGAATAATGAGTCATACGAGGGGGGACTTCCAACTAATTGGGGAGTTCAGCCAAATTCTACAAGTAAGTTTTATATTGTGGATTCTGCCGGCGTTACATTTTTTGACTTAGGAAGAAAGCCGACGGTCACGTCTAAGATACTATTCTGCACCCTGGAAGATACAACAGGAAATGCGGGACCGTTCAGGGCAGTTGACAGTGTCATGGTTGACGTGGATCTGAGCGGAAAAGGCGAGACAGAGTCGGTCAATTATACGAGGAATTTTCATGTTGATGGCGAACAGGTCGTCACTGACAATGATCAGGTTAAAGTGACATATCTAGGGACAAATGTGTATGATGAGATAGCGGATAAAAATTATTATAGCGCATGGATGAATTTCTATGTGGAAAATAAGACGGATCACGATCTGGGTGTGTCGGTCAAAGGTGATAACATAGCATACGATACTCCTCTGCGTCTCATGGCGGGAACAACAGGCTATATAACATCGTCTATGATAGATGCGGGATTAGATAAGGAGGACAATGCGGTCGGGAATAAGGAGATAGTCGAAGGTGGAGAGCCATTTGCGGTGAGCGTAGATGTGTGCGACTATACTGAGAGTTATGGAGGGGTTACTACATATGATATATATGTAGCGGAACACGGCGAAACGGCATACAGAAGCATATCTATAGACGACTATACCAATATATATAGTGGACAGTTCGACATGGTCAAGATCACACGGGAAAATGTAAAGGAAAAGACCGGTAGCAAGTAATATTCAAAATAAGGAGTTAAAGAAAATGAAAAAAGTAATGACAAATGATGTGAGAGTAAAAATGAAGAAAGGCCTTTTATGTGGAGCTATGGGAATCACCATGGCGGCAATGCTTGCAGGCTGCGGAGGCGGTTCCGATGCAGACAAAAATACAGAGGATTCTGAAAAAACTGACTATTCTCAGGACGCCGCAGATGTAAATGATGACAGCGATAAGGCTGCAAATGACACAGGCAGTGTTGCAGATGACAGCATGGGAGCCGGAGTGCTCAGGCATGATATGACCGACAAGGATGTTCTCGATGCCCCAACCGGAGCAACATTATTTGCGGACAAGCTGACGCTTCCGATAAAGATAGATGATCTTATGGATTATCCTCTGGATGGAGTAGGCATAGAAGGCATAAATACCTTGTCATCACTCATAGATACATATACGGAGAGCAGCAACAATTTTAGTTTTATCGTCTATGATAAAACCGGTGAGAATATGCTCTACCTTCCAGATCTGGTATTGGGCGATGAAGACAGCGAAAACGAGTTGACTATCAAGCAGGCAGTGACAGACGGAAACTGGATGATGGGACCATCAAAAGTATATTATGACACACTCGGACTCACCGAAGAAGAGTATAACACTTTATGTAATGATAACCCGGATACGGATGGTGAATATTTACTCCTTGACAAGCTGTATGAGGAGTTTGGAACACCAAATTATATTGGCTGGTTCTGCGACCAAGATAATTCAACCATGTACGGTGGCAGTTACGATGCAAAGAAGTTCATAGACGAGATGAGGAATCCGGAAAATTACGGAAGTGACAAAGTCACAGCATATCAATATTGTGTTGGATGGCAGTTTGCAGACTATGCCGTTGCGCTGGATGTAAGCGAGACAAGTGATGCCTACTCTGGAAATACAAAGGGGTCGATAAGTAACATTAATATAAGCTATATCCCTGCAAGCTACGGAACGATAGAAGATGTGTGCGGGTTGAATGCGGTAAAGGAATTTATGGCGGCAAGGTAGAGAAAGTGGGCGCATCATCCTATGAATCACATTATTATATATAATAATGTGATTATAATCACACTTTTATTACAAATTATGAGTTTATAGAGCTTTATTATCAGTGCCAGGTGCAACTAGTTTGTTGCATCTGGCACTTGTTGGTATCAAGGGATAAAAATATTATTAAAAATATTGATGATAAAAAGCGTATTTATGCTTGACAGTATACATGATTATGACTTAAAATACAATCGATATGATAAAGAATATTTGGGCTTATAAAAACAAGGAGGTTCCATAATGAAAGTAAACATGCAGATGGCAACAGATTTTGATGACAAAATCGATAAGATCAGGGAGAAGCATTATAAGGGAGCAACAAAAAGCGACTACAGGGCTTCGTTCCTGTGTAATCAGATTATTGATAGCTATGGAATATCTGATGAGGACAAGTTAATAGAGAAAATAAAAGAAGATGCAAATTTGCCAAAATCTCCCCGTACACTCACGTTCCGCGTGGGATCACATGCCAGATTGCTTGACATAGCAAAGAGTCTGAACGTCACTCCGGCAACTGCGCTGAGGGGACTTATAGAGCTGAATGCTGACGAAGAAGCAGAGAGTGATATGCAGGAAGAGACTGGTCCTTCCCCTGATGTAGAGCTAAAGTTAAGAACAATCAAAGAAAGAATTACTGAATTGCAGAATCTTGTCGAAGAGCTGGAAAAAGATATAAGAAAATAAATAAAAAGCTGAGAGTTTGGAACGATCAAAAGGGAAGCTGAAATTACACTACAGGTTATATGACAGGCTTTATCTAAGATCATATAATAATTTCCCACTGTCTGGACCTATACTCATCATCACGGACGGATACATAGAGGATGATCTCAAGGTCAGACGTGAGCACGCATATCTTATTCCGAATGGCAATAGACTTCCATTCAGGGCTAAAGGAAAGGTGTTTTATATGGAGAATCGGGATAAGGAGAAGTAGCTTGGCTGGGAAAAGATAATATTGCACAGAATGGTGCCGGTAGGAACAAATCAGGTATATATTGCCTTTTTTAATAGCAAAAACTAAAATTCTCTTGCTATATTGCAAAAAGACGTATAAAATGCATGTGTATTTTTATGTTTTATATCTCAGTCTGGACTCTATTTTCGACAGAGATATACATTCCGTGAGGATTGCTGAGCCGCTGATATGATATATGTCAGCAGAGCTGACTGGCAGCTTGCGGCAAGATTCGCCAGCGAATCTTAAGAAGAACGACATTCAAATAAGAATATGGCAAAGGAAAATAGTGGAATTATGAAAAAGGTAGTAAAATTTGGCGGAAGTTCATTGGCAAGTGCAGAGCAGTTTAAAAAGGTTGGAGCAATCATCAAATCAGATGAGAGCCGTGTATACGTTGTTCCTTCTGCACCTGGAAAGAGATTTTCAGATGATACAAAGGTAACAGATATGCTCCTTCATGTGTATGAAACAGCGAAGGCAGGGAATGATTTCACAGAGGAAGTGAAGGCGATCAAGGCCAGATATGATGAGATCATCACAGGCCTTGAGATTAAGGATTTTTCACTTGATAAGGATTTTGAGGAGATTACAAAGCAGTTGGAGGATCTTACCAATCCGGACCCAATGTGCACACTGGACTATGTGGCATCAAGAGGAGAGTTCCTCAATGGTAAGATTATGGCTGCATATCTTGGCTTTGAGTTTATAGATGCTGCAGAGGTTATCTTTTTCAATGCAGAGGGCAATCTCAATAGCTATAAGACGGAGAAGGTACTTGGTGAGAGACTTGCCAAGACACAGCATGCGGTTGTTCCAGGATTCTATGGACTTGGCAAGGATGGCAAGGTAAAGACATTTTCCAGAGGCGGTTCAGATGTAACGGGCTCGATCGTCGCACAGGCAAGCAGAGCCGATGTATATGAGAACTGGACAGATGTCTCAGGCTTCCTTGTAGCTGACCCACGTATTGTTCCAGATCCAAAGCCGATCAAATATATTACTTACAGAGAGCTTCGTGAGCTTTCATACATGGGTGCATCAGTTCTCCATGAGGATGCGATATTCCCTGTACGCCACTGTGGTATCCCGATCAATATCCGCAACACAAATGCGCCTGAGGACGCAGGAACCTGGATAGTTGAGAGTACCTGCCAGAAGCAGGATTATGTTGTAACAGGTATTGCAGGTAAGAAGGATTTCTGTACAATCTTTATTACAAAGGCTATGATGAATTCAGAGATAGGATTTGGAAGGAAGGTGCTTCAGGCATTTGAGGAGAATGATATCTCATTTGAGCATATGCCATCAGGTATTGACACGATGACTATCGTAGTTCATGCTGATGAATTCGTACACAAGGAGCAGAGAGTTATATCTGCCATCCATAGACTTGCAGAGCCGGATTCAGTTGAGATTGAGTCGGGACTTGCACTTATAGCTGTAGTAGGCCGTGGAATGAAGTCAGCAAGTGGCACAGCAGGCAAGTTGTTCAGCGCACTTGCAAAGGAAGGCATCAACATAAAGATGATAGACCAGGGTTCATCAGAGCTGAATATCATAATCGGAGTAAAGAACAGTGATTTTGATACAGCCATAAAGGCAATATATAACACATTTATAACTAACAAGTAATGACAGACAAGTAATAACAGATTGCTAAGCATCGTAGGGGTGGGCACGTATTGATAATGCATACCTTTGCAGAATGGGGCAACACAGGGCAGAATATGGCGGAAAACCTCCAAACTGATGTAAGATAAAATTACTCAGTTTGGAGGTTATTTTTATGGCAAGAAGAAAAGACAGCCCACAAAAAGCAGCAATGAGAGAAATGATGCGTGACTATCTGAAAAATAATGATATCAGCATCAAAGATGGCACCGATGTTAACAGCATCATGTGTGACATGATGTCTGTCATTTTGGAAGGTGCTTTGGATGAAGAACTGGATGAAGAATTAGGATATTCCAAAATGACGGTAGAACTGTTCACAAGTTTTATTGTATAATTTGAATGCAAATTGAGCAACAAATCTGGGAAAACATAACTATCAATGTGTAAAATGTGATAGTCATGAGGAAAAAACGAGAATTACCGAAAGGGTGTGGGAGGCATTGTGCAGGAAGAGAACCAAACAACCAGTAGCCTTGGCTGTATTATTTGTTCTAATGTTTATTGGTGTATGTTTTTTGGTGAAAGCCAATCAAGCAAAGGAATTTGAGAAAAACGATTATGGGGTGTTTTTAAATGCGGACGCCTCATCTTTGGAACGATTTAAAATGTATGAAACGATTGTAATTGATGCACAGTATTTTACAAAAAAGGATATTGAATTGCTCCATCAAAATGGAACAGTCGTATATACATATCTAAATATTGGGTCGATTGAAAACTTCAGGGAGTACTATACAACCTATGCGGAACTGGCAATCGGTGAGTATGAGCACTGGGAGGAAGAAGAATGGGTAGATGTAGCAAACCCAGACTGGCAGAAGTTTATAGGACAGCTTTCTCAGGAACTATATGAAAAAGGTGTTGACGGATTCTTTATAGATAATTGTGATGTATATTATTACGATCCGCACGAGAGTATTTTTGAAGGCATTACAGCGATTCTACAAAATATAATGACGTTTGGAAAAGCGGTCATCATCAACGGTGGAGATACTTATGTGGCGGAATATAGGGAACGCTATGGGGCGATTGATCAGATTATGACAGGTGTAAATCAGGAATCAGTATGGAGCAGTATTGATTTTGATAGCGGAACTTTTGGTGAACAAACGAGCGAGACGAGAGATTATTTCTGCAAATATTTGGAAACGTGCAAGGCGGATGGGGTGGAAGTGTATCTGCTGGAATAAGCCAGCTTACTCAGTCCGACTTTCGCTCAAGAATTTCGGGGAGAAAGATGGGCTAAAGTCTGTTCCGCTGTATGCGGCATTTTGTGTGTAAAAGCGGTCGAAAAACAGAAGACAAGATTACTTGAAAAAAGTAAATCTTGCCTTCTACATTTAGTTTTGAGACCTATCTCAAGTATTCCCGAGAAGATATATCGTGACAACGGCTTGTGCTTGATTTGCGATGCAAATTGCTATTGCTGACGGCCTTTGTCGGCCAAGGGGATGCGGACAGATTCTTGTCTGTGTGGCCGGACGAGGTTACTATCAGGAATGGGGCAAACCGGCACAGGAGCTACGCCCTGGCGATGCAGTAAATATTCCTGTGGGTGTAAAACACTGGCACGGCGCTGCACCGGATAGCTGGTTCTCTCATCTGGCGGTAGAGGTTCCGGGGGACGAAACATCCAATGAATGGTTGGAAGCCGTGGACAACACAGCATATTTTAGGGCTACTGAATGGCTGGAACATCTGGAAATCTCGGAAAAATGACCAGTTCGCCGAGGTCAAAATCGTAGTCCAGAGCCCAACCGTATTCAGGTGCAAAAAGGAGACGCAGTTTGCGCTCCATATTTGCGGCAAAGAAGCCCATCGCAATTGAGGTCATGGAAGTGTCGGGCAACCGAGTCATGACCCGGTCCAAGCTATATCGGCGCTTGACGACACCAAATGTTCCCTCAATCACGACGCGGTCGCAGCCATCCTGGTAGATCTGTTTGCTTTCCGCCTGCTTCTCCTCTGCCGACTTCCGTCCCAGCCTGGGACCTGAACCAGCGAGGTGCACCAAAGCCGATTTTCTCTGCCGGGATAAGCCCGGTCTGCCAGAATCGTCTTTGGGTAGAAGCCAAAGGTCTCTTTGTATTCCTCAACGACCTGCTTCAGACTTCTGCTCTCAGAGTAGTTGTTCCAGTCAGCCTTCATCAGGAAAGCGTAACCACTCACAAGACCTACTATGACCTTGGCACCAAACTCAGTTGGACATCCCGCTTTACCTCGCACAATAGGACGAACATGCGGCTGATCGATGCTGACGATGCGACCTTCAATCTGATGACTCTTCCGCACATACAAGTCCCACTGTTGGCGGCAGAGTTCCTGGATCACCAACAGCTTCCTGTATAGGTCATTCCCCAGCAGCGATAAGGACACGCCGTGGGCCACCATCTTCTCGATGTAGCCGATATCTCGCTGGATATATTGCAAATTCCCACGGAGCACCATCCGCGTTTCTCGTACAGTATGGGTACGCTTCTTGATGTATGCCAAATATCTTTTCCGAGCCTGCTGACGATAGGTTCGGGGCTTCTCGGGGTACAGATCACGGGCGGTAGGATACAACAAATCAATCATTTTCTCTACCAGCTCCCGGGCGTGGTTCAGCAGCCCGACGTCCGTCGGATAATGGATATCTGCCGGACAGCAGGTCGCGTCAAGAATCAGTGTTCCACGGTTCTCAGATTTTTCTGTCGGCTGTGCTGAGAGAGGGTCCTCACTGTCTTCCTGATTTACGGAATCATCTTCCTCGGGATTATCCGTGCTGGCAACTGCTTCTGGCGCAAAAACCAGATCGTTGATCGTTGAATCATCTCAGGAGAAATACGCTTCCTGAAATGTGTCATCATGGATGCGTCGAAAGGCGATTCCATGGTGTAGCACTCAAATCCGCAGAAGTACTGCAGATAGGGGTTCTCCTGGATATTTCGTCTGGTCTGTTCATCTGTGTAGCCTTCCTCGACCTGGATATACAGTGCCCCGAAGGCCAGACGAGATGGAATGGCCACTTGGCCCTCACTGCTTTTGAAATGTTCCTGATACTCCCGGTCAATCTCTTCCCAAGGGAACTTCTTGCTGAGGATTACCCACCGGTTATCCTCACGCAATGTGACCCCAAAGGGCATCTCCATCTTAAGCTGGTCATAAACTTCGTGCCGATACATCTTCATCACCTGCAAACTTTTTCTTTAGAACTCCTGAATCCTTTTGCAGATATTATACCATATTACCCTTGTTTTTCCCAGTGTTTTCAATGTTTCCGAGATTTTTTGCGCCGTTCAGTAAGCACTACTTAATCTCTTTGCCACCGAGAACCAAGTCGGAATGTGATGGCTGTCCGGCTTAATTGGGGTTTGATTTTTTAGCAAGGTTGGTACAAAAATTTACATGAAAGACCGCCGTAAATTCCATTTACATTTTCCGTGCACCATGATACTTTTAAAAAAACTCAGAAAGTTGAGCAAAATGCGGCAGAGAGCGTTACAGGACTTAACTGCCTGAGATAGATGAGGAAAAATATGTTTAGGAGGAGTTTTTATGCACGAAGAAAAGATTGCACTGGTCCGTCGGCAAATTGAAGCCTTGGCAGCAGCTGTGGCGTCACGCAATATCCGCCATGTGTGGGTTGTGGCTTGCGGTGGTTCGCTGGCTACCTTAGATCCTTTCCGATATATTTTGACTGCGGAAACGGATAAGGTTTCCGCTGCGGCGGTGAATGCGGCAGAGTTTGCCGCAGAGCTGCCCAAGGGACTGGGAGAGGATTGTCTGGTGGTTCTCAACTCTCAAAGCGGCACCACGGCAGAGACCGTCCGCGCGGCGCAACTGGCTAAGGAGCGCGGCGCTTTGACAGCTGCATATACTACGGCGCCTGAATCTCCTCTGGAGCAAGCTGTGGACTTCCCCATCTACTACTATGATGACCCGGTGAATCCCTATCCGCTGCTGCTATCCATCTTCCCGGAGGTCTATCAGACGGTGTTTGCTTTACTGGATGTGTGGGAAGGAACAAAGCGTTTGCCGATTATGGAAACGGCTATGGAGAATTTGGAGGAAGTGTGCGGGCGTGCGACGGCTAGTTTTAAGCCGGAAGCTCTGGAATTTGCCGCGAATCACCGCACGGAACCCATCATCTATACCGTTTCCGCCGGTTTAGATCGCTGCATTGCGTACATTCTCACCAACTGTTCCTTTATGGAGTCCGTATGGCGCCACTCATCTCCGCTCCACGCAGGCGAATTGTTCCATGGTGCCTGTGAAGCAATTGACAAAGAAACGGCAGTGGTTGCATTCCTGGGGATCGGGCCGTGGCGCAGTGTGGAGGAACGGGCGGTGAAGTTCCTTCAGCGGGTAACCGACAAGCTAACGGTGTTGGACGCCGCTGCCCTGGATTTGACGGGGATTCCGGCAGAGGTTCAGGATATCGTGGCCCCGCTGGTGCTGCATGCCATTGCTTCTGACTACTGTCTGAGGCTCTCTCAGCGGCTTGGACATCCCATGAGTTCCCGGCGCTATATGGGTATCATGAAATACTAATAGGAGGGGGCGTATGAAACTTCTCGGCTTGGGTGACAATGTGATGGATGCCTATCTTTTCCGCGGAGAACTGTATCCCGGCGGAAATGCTGCTAATGTGGCTGTACTGGCCAAACGGGCCGGTGCAGAAAAAAGCGGTTACATAGGGGTACTGGCAACAGACGTTGCCGGCGAACATTTCCGCACCGTATTGCAGGCGGAAAATGTGGACATTTCACGCCTGCGCCGGGGCGTAGGTCGTACAGCCTGCAACTACATTACACTGGATGATCAAGGCGACCGGGCTTTCTCGGGCAATAACGGACAGGAGACTGTGCAAAACCTGTACCGTCCAATTATTACCAGTGCAGATCGAATGTATGCGGCTACATTTGATGTGGTGCACTCTAGTATTCACAGCGGTCTGGACGATGCGCTGCCGGCGTTGAGCCACTGCGCAGACTTGTCTATGGACTTTTCCAGCGACGGTTTTACCCACGACAATGTGGCGCGTCTGGCGCCGCTGTTGCGTTTTGCTTTTTTTTCGGCCGGTGAACGCAGTGAGGAACAGGCTATGGAGTTTGCATCCTTTGCCGCAGAGTGCGGAGTGCCGGAAGTTATCTTCACCATGGGACTGCGCGGCGCCTGCGGGATCTCCCACGGAAAGAAGTGGCATGTGCCTGCCACACCGGTGGATGCGGTTGATGCCTTAGGCGCGGG
>ENA-OOXY01000230-OOXY01000230.1-human-gut-metagenome-genome-assembly--contig:-NODE-230-length-62144-cov-3.673356_pt1 | contig 62144 bp, 110 predicted proteins | sample MGYA00241593_ERZ501355 | MGnify/ENA primary metagenome ERZ501355 (study PRJEB25962, sample SAMEA2042739) | human gut metagenome | biome: human gut; feature: human-associated habitat; material: faeces... | reverse complement strand
CTGCGGAGCGTCCTCAGCAACAGGTTACAAGGGAGCGTCCTCAGCAACAGGTGACTACGGAGCGTCCTCAGCAACAGGTGACTGCGGAGCGTCCTCAGCAACAGGTTACAAGGGAGCGTCCTCAGCAGAAGATAAAGATAGCATTGCAGTCGCTTGGGGTTACCACGGCAAGGCAAAAGGTGTTATCGGCTCCTATCTCGTATTAGCTGACTGGGAAGGTGACGAAGATAATTACTGGACACAGGAATTATGGTCACTCAAGGGAGCAAAGATGGTAAGGGTTGATGGAACAAACATCAAGGCTAACACATGGTACACCATGATAAATGGTGAGATTGTTGAATGCAAGGAGGCTTAATGTCAATTCTATACTTATTGATGGTGCTGATACAGATAACAACGGCAGTGCCGAACAGCATAGAGAAGTCTACGGACTATACAAGCACCATGTCGGGTCCATCTAAGGAAATATCGGACGAATGGCAGTTGTTCACTATAACCGCCTACTGTGGTTGTGAGAAATGTTGCGGTAAGACCGACAGGATAACGACAACAGGCACATGTGCCGTTGAGGGCGTTACCATAGCGGTTGACCCTACGGTTATTCCTTACGGCTCACTGGTTGACATTGAGGGTATCGGGACATTTGTTGCTGAGGACTGCGGCGGTGCTATCAAGGGCAACAAGATTGACATTTACTTTGAACGGCATGAGGACGCTTTAAGGTTTGGAGTTTGGGTGGATTGGAGAGTGAGGATAAGAAATGAATTTAGGTTTAATACCAGGAGTGAAGGTTAATATAACCTTCCAGAACCGTGACATTCATGATGCGGTAAGAAAAGCAGAAAGTAGATGGTGCGCCGGCTACTTTCGGATGCCGTTATCAGACTACTTATATTTAGAGCTTATGAAAGGACAAAGAAGTAACCCTAATCACAGACTTTTGAAAGCTTATATTATGGCATCATTCGATGTGATACAAGGCATTGTGATGTTTTCATATCCACCACATGAACAGGTGGAAAGTTTCTTAAAGCTTAACAAAGCAATGTTCAAGAAAGCGTGGAGAAACTTCACGAATATATATGAGATTGAAAAAGCTTGCAAGTATTATCAGAATGCCTACTTCACACCTAACGGTTGGGAAATAGAAGACAGTAACTGAAATAATGAAGTGTGAGCAAGGACGGAGCCAAGAAGAAAATCATAGACAAATTTAAAAGGAGGTAAAACTGATGGTTATTACAGATTTGAACGCATTAGCGGCAAGAGAGCTGGCTATTGTATGCGAAGCAGAGAAAATGGGAGTGATTATTGAGGACGGTAAGATTACAGGAGCTGTGAGCGAGGAGGAATAAAAATGGAGATTAAGCTACTGGGAATGAGGTTGGAGAACTTCATGTGTTATGTAGACACAGAGTTCAGTTTCTTTCAGTTGACAAAGATACTTGCCGAGAACGGCAGGGGCAAGTCAAGCATTGTAACGGCTTTTAACTGGGTATTGTTTAACTGCGACTATGAGCTTAGGGATAACCCACAGGTAAGACGTGTTGTTGATGGCAAGTCGGTTGACGATATGGGCGTATCGGTAACGCTTGTACTTGATGTCGATGGCAAGGAAATTGCATTGGGAAAGGTTCAGAAGCGTACTTACAGCAAGGATGGCAGTTCATACAAGGACGATAACAAGTATTTTATCAATGATGTGCCTAAGACATTAAAGGACTTCAACGCATACCTTGATGTTGATATGAATGTGTTTAAGATGTGCAGTAATGTGAACGCATTTCTTAATCAGAAGCCGACAGAAATGAGAGAATACCTATTCAGCCTTGTAGGAGATGTTACAGACCTTGATATAGCTTCACAGAAAGCCGAATTAGCCGAGTTAGTTCCTTTATTAGAGAAGTATACAACAGAAGAATTATCCGCTATGAATAAGGCTACCAAGACCAAGATTACAAAGGATTTACCTATTCTCGACGGACAGATTAAGGAAAAGGAAAGAGATATACAACTTAAACAGGCTATTGAAGTATCTGACCTTGAATTGCAGAAGAACAGCCTTAAAGTACAGATTGCTGATTGCGTGGCAAAGCAGACCAACAATGACAAGCTGATGGCTGAATATGACAAGGCTAGTTCAGATATTCTTAATCTTAAATTTGAGCTTAGTGATATGTCACGCAAAGCTAATGAGGACAATGTTAAGGCTAGGCGAGAAGCAGAAATAAGAATAGAAAATCTCAATGGCGTTATTGAGAACTGCAAGAAAGATATTAAAACAGCAGAAAATGTTGTTGCTTTTAACAATGGAATGGTTACAGGATTGCAAGCAAAACTTGAAGCAACAAGGGTAGAATGGAACACAGAGAAACAGCGAGAATTTGACGAGAACAGCCTTATTTGTCCTTATTGCAGACAGGAATATTCGGAGGACAAGAAAGAGGAATTAAGGGCTGATTTTAAGACACACAAAGAAGCTGAACTTAATCGCATTACTGACAAGGGAAATACAACTAAGGAAGAACTTGATATTGCTAAAGATAAACTTGTAGAAGCTGTAAAGAAATTAACTGAATACAGGGAACATTTAGACACATATGCTCACGATATGTTTATTCTTGAAAATCAGTTATCAGAACTTCCGCAGGAAATTGATGTGACAGTCACAGAAGAATATAAGGCACTTGAACAGCAGATTGCTGAAAAGGAAGAGACTATGCACAAGGCTAATGATATTTCAGCAGTCAAAGCTGAATTAAAGGCACAGGAAACAGTTTTAAGGCAGCAGTTAGCAGAATGCGAAAGCCGGATTGCAAAGTCTGATACGGCAGCAGACGAACAGCGACTTGAAGAATTAAGGGCAGAACAGCGTACGCAGGAACAGAACAAGACCAATGCCGAGAAAATACTTGATTTGCTTGATGAACTGGACAAGGCAAAGAACGAAACATTGTCTGACAGTATTAACAGCCACTTCTCACTTGTTAAGTGGAAGCTGTTTGAACTGAACAAGTCGGGCGGTTACAAGTCAGTTTGCATACCGACAGTTAACGGAAAGTCGATTCTCACAACTATGAGCAATAAGGGCAACAGGATTTTAGGCAGGGTTGATATTTGTAACTCTATTCAGAAGATTAGTGGTATGTCAGTACCTATTATCTTAGATGATAGTGAGAGCCTTGACAACACTAATCAGAAGAAAGTTGCTGAAATGGTTGATAGTCAGCTGATTATGCTGATTGTTAATGATAGCGAGAAATTAGAGATTGTGGAGGGATGATATGAATGATAGATATATCGTAGAGCGTGAATTTGAACACGTAGGATATAAATGTGTTGTCACATTTGGAGTTATAGGACATAGATGCGGCTATGTCGGGATTCCAAAGGAACATTTGTTGTATGGAAAAGGATATGACGAACATCTTGAAATAAAGAAGTCTGACCTTGGAGATAGAGAGGTAAAAGGCGTTTTCCCTTTGTTGCTTGCCTGCCTTGATAAAGATGAAAGAATCCGCATTGATGCATATTTCCAGTGTCATGGTGGTATTACATTTGCTGATGGTGGAGAAAATACAGATTATCCAATCGAAAGCAATTTGTGGTGGTTCGGTTTTGATTGTGGACACGCAGGAGATAAGTCGGATTTAGATTATGCGATACAGAAGTTTCCAAGCCATAGAAAAGAGCATGAACTACGAAAAATGGTTGAAAGTAAATATCCGATTGATGAGGTTATCCGCACCGAAGAATATGTTGCGGAAGAGTGTAAGAAGTTAGCGGAGCAGTTAAAAGAGTTTGAATAGAAAGCGAGGAAAACTAATTATGGCAGAAACAACAGCAGTAGCAGAAAAGAAAGAAGAAACAGCAGTACAGCACGTTAACAGAGTTACGGATTTTAGCCTTGGTATATTTGGCACAAGTGACAACTTCATGATGGCTACACAGATGGCTAAGGCACTTGCATCTTGCACCATTGTACCGAGAGACTATCAGGGAAATTGGACTAATGCCTTGGTTGCTATCGAGATAGCACAGAGATTGAACACAAGCCCGCTTATGGTTATGCAGAACTTGTATGTGATACAGGGCAGACCGAGTTGGTCGGCGCAGTTTCTTATCGCCACAGTCAACAAAAGCGGCAAGTATGACATGGAGCTGCAGTATGAGGAAAGGACGGACAAGAACGGCAAACCGTTCTCATGTAAGTGTTGGACAGAGTGCAAAGGACGCAAGGTCGACGGAATCGCTATTGATATGGACATGGCTAAGTCTGAGGGGTGGATTGACAAGAATGGTAGCAAGTGGAAAACAATGCCACAGGTAATGCTTAGATACAGAGCGGCTTCATTTTTCGTTAGGATGAATTGCCCTGAACTTGCGTTAGGCTATTACACTCAGGATGAAGTTCTTGACGGAGACTTCAAGGAATATCCGGCACCGACAGCACCGACTTTAGAGGACATTCAGAAGCAGGTTAACAAGGAAATTGCAGAGAGCGCCAACACGCAGGAGTTTGTCGAGGAGCCTAAGAATGAGCAGTCAACAGAGCAGACGGAGTTACCGCCATTTATGACGGCAGAATAGGAGGTTATATGATTACTAGTAACAAGGGAATAGTAATGATTGACGGTAAGGGTGCGGACATTGTAGCCGATTGGGGAGTTTTAACCAAAGCAATATATGAAAAAGTGCTCCATGGTGATAAGCAGCTCTTCGACATGATACTGAATAAGGCTATTGGATGCCCTGATAAGTGCTCTACCGCTACCGATAGTGATTTTGGTGCAGTTTTAAAGAAAATTATGGAGGGCAAGCATGAGAATAATTAGTCAGGACGGAACAACAGATGTGCCATACGAGCATGTGGCGGTTATCAGACTTAACAAGAAGATTTACTTCTTTAACAGCAACTTGATTACCGATTCACAGGCACTTGCGGAGTACTCCACCGAAGCAAAGGCTATTAAGGCTATGGAAATGCTGAGGGAAAAATATGGGAAATTGGAAGTAATGAAAGTTCTTGCAAGTGGTACTGCTGAATATATGGAAAAGGCACTTACTACTGATGAAATGATAAAACATTATAACGCTTATTGCGATATGAATGTCTTTCAGTTTCCGCAGGATGATGAAATCGAGGTGTGAGTATGAAGATTATTAAAGGTAAAGAGAAAGAATACAAGGATTGGTACGACAAGAATAGCGACGGATACGGTAGAGCTTGCTTCACTTATGCTGAAAGGTGGGCTGAACTGCTAGAAGCAGAAATTGACAAGAGTAATGATGTTATGAAGTGTTTTGTTGATAATGCAGACAGATTAAGCCACGAAGCAGATAAAGAGGGCATAACAGGATTTATGTACGGATGTGCAGTTAGTATTCTTTCACAGTGCTGGGAATACGGAGAGTATTTGAGAAAGTGGCACAACAAAGAGTATGGATATGACGGAGACGGAGTTGTAAATCCAGCAGTTATGACAGTGGGTGTGGATGATGAAACTTCAAGAAGCTGTTAAGCAAAATCCGTACTGCGAAGACAAAGGAAGCATAGGTGCTTACATAAGGTATCTTAGATACAATGTTGATAATTGGTACTGCAAACAATCTGCTGAACTAAGACCTATTGTCGTGGAAATAATAAAAAAAACAAGGAGGAACTGAATGATGCAGCTCAAATGTTTGGCAAGTGGCAGTAGTGGCAACTGCTATCTGTTGCAGGCAGATAAAGGAGAAACACTTGTCCTTGATTGTGGTATCGGCATCAAGGAGATTAAGAAAGGCTTGAATTGGGATATTACAGGTGTTGTGGGTGCGATATGTACCCACAGCCACCAAGACCATAGCAAGTCGGTAGCTGATATTAGAAATATGGGTATTCGTGTATTTAATCCGGCACTTGATATTTTTCTTGATGTGGTGCATTTTGGCGATTTCAAAATTAGACCTTTTGACCTAACAACAGTAGATGGCAGGTGGACACACACCAACGCAGACGGAACAGAGTGTCCTTGTTACGGATTTCTGATAGCGCATAAGGAAATGGGTAAGTTACTTTACATAACCGACACAGAGTTAATTAAGTGGCGATTTAAGGACATAAACCACATTCTCTTAGGCGTGAATTATGACAAGGATTTAATTGACAGGGATAACACAGGCAAAGCTAATCACGTATTTAGAGGTCACTTATCCATTGACACAGCTTGTGATTTTGTTAAAGCAAATTATTCAGATAGCTTGCAGAACGTCATAATGTGCCATCTATCAAGTGAAAATTCTGATAGAAATAGTTTTATCGAGAAGATGAAAAAAGTTGCTTATGGGGCGAATGTAGATGCTGCAGAGCGCAACAAGGAATGGGTTTTAAGGAAAGGAGATGAATGTCCGTTTTGATTAGTTGGGATATAGTTACAAAGTTAATGAATTGCTTTCCTAATAGCGTTATAAATCATAACGCAGAGTTTATAGCACATATTAAAAGCAATACATATTTTGGATTAAAAGATTGCGAAAATGAAACAGATGTAAAGTGCAAAATGTTGGAATGGCTATCAAGACCTGCGCACAAGGCAGAGCCATATAACACCAAACGGAGCAATGACGAATTTCACAGATTTATACTTAGTGGTGTAAATCAGTTTTTGGAAACCGACTTTACCGAGGAAGACATGGAGCAGATTTATACATATCTTGGAAATAGGTGCAACCATGCCAAAACATTGAAGTTTATTGAAAGTGGATATGATATGTCCGTTTTAGAAAGGAGATTATATGGCTAAGAAAAAAAGAACAGGAGTAAGTCCTCTCACTAACAGGATATATTATGGAACGCAAGACGCAGAAAAGCATATGTGGATAGGGCAGAAAACGGATATAACGGATAGTGCAATAGCTTCTGTATTTGAATGGTTCATGGCGAATATGGTGGGAAAAGAAGAATATTCTATCACATATCCAGAGACAGATTTTGAGTTAGTTATGAGAAGAAAAGCTAAGAATGATTAAAGGCGGAAAGGAGAGAACGGTATGAGTCGTAGCAGTTTGTTTGGAATTAAAGATAATTATACAGGAGAAATTATTTGTGATTTTAAAAATTCATGGCTTTTCTCACCTGTAGTTATGGGGATTCTTCCCGACAAATATATTCCTGAGTTTATTACAACACCCTTCGGTTTTAAAAAGAGCATTATATCAGACATAACAGGAGAAGTATATAAGCGAACGAATCACGAGGTAAATATCTGCAAGAATACGGCAGATAGAATTTGTTGGGAACTTGCAAATCAACAGATATTCTTCACGAAAGATAGGCAACTTGTTTCTGACAGTATCAGAAAATTTGTTAAGCAGAATACAGATTACGATAAATCAGGCGAAGATGGGCTGTCTACTCTTGAAAGAGAACATATCATCGAAAGATTTAATGAGATTGCAGACAGCATTTTAGAGCTTGACGAAAGCGAGTACCCATTCTTTGCTTTTAAAAATACGAGTTGCGATGATGAGGTCGAAAGATGGTTTGAGCGATATGATGATAAACAAGACGAATATTTAGAGTGCTCTATGAAAGACAATATAGACAATTTCTATGCCGAATTTGTAGTTATTGAAAATGGAGAGATTGTAAAATTTATTTCAAACAGAGAATTTGAATATTGAATTGGGAAAGGAGCTGCAATGAATATTGATGAATTTATAGAACATACAAAAGAAAAAGCAAGAGAGCATAGATACCATGCGGATTTCTTTGAGAGTGATAATCCTATGAATACAGTTTGTATTAAAAGTGCGGAAGATTGCGAGCAGTTAGCTGGGTGGCTTAAAAAAGCCGAAGAATATCAGCAGTTAGAAGAACGGCTTAACAAAGTGTATGGAGATTGTGACGGATTACTGTTGAGAGTGGTGGAAATGCTTGAGAAGCACCCACGCATTTATATGGCAAACAACACATTGAAGTCACGGCTTCTTACAGATGAAGATGTCGACAAATGGGAGGAATACAAACTGTCAGATGAACAGGGCAGACTTATCAAGTTGCCTTGCAAAGTGGGAGATACTGTTTATGCAGACAGCACGATGCTTCCAATAGAGGATATGGAGTGTTATGAGGACATTGAGAATAAGATTCCATCATATTTCCCAGGTCGAGTTGTTTCATTCCGTTTTGCGAAAAGAAACTGGATGAAGATTGCGGTTAAGGCAAAATGGTTACATGAATGGATTGATGATGAGACCGGACCGGATAGCAATTACATAGAGTGTGAGAAAAATTTTGCAATTCCATTGTCTGGCATTGGTAAAACAGTATTCCTCACACAATCCGAAGCAGAAGCAAAACTGAAAGAATTGAGAGGTGGAGAAAATGAAAGTAGTAACAGTTAGTGATTTGATAAAAATTCTTGATACAAAAGAAAATAGATATGGTGCTACAGGAAAACCGAGAATGTTGAACTTATCTTTAAATGGCAATTTTGCTGGCAGTATTGAATCTGTAAAGCTAGATGGTTATGGAGATGGACTTGTTACGGATGTAACGATGGAAATTACTTCATCTAAATTCACAACAACCAACGCCGACAGGATAAGGAATATGTCGGATGAAGAGTTAGCAGAGGCTATGCCTTGTCCATACATGAAAGACCCGTACGATGAGTGTGTTCATGGTTGGCATGATTATGATTGCAGCAAATGCAAACTCGAATGGCTTCAATCAGAAGCGGAATAGGAGAGAATATGGAAGATAGATATTTATTCAAGGCAAAGAGGACTGATAACGGAGAATGGGTAATCGGCAACCTAATTACAAATGTGTTCTTTAAATTAGGTCAAAGTATTCCATACATTTTATGCCCAGATAAAGCAAAATATGATTGCTTTGAGGATTTTACAGAGGGAAATGGAATTTTTGAAGTGCGACCAGATACAATCTGCCAATGCACAGGCTTAGACGATAAGAACGGCAAACTAATTTGGGAGAATGATGTTTGTGATAGAAAAGAAGAATATCCAGAAATCGTAAAATATAACAAGGGCGATTGGACGCTTGATTATAGTTATTCAAAAGATAAAGAGAGCGGATACTGCTACTGTAATTTAGGATTTTATGTGCGCGAACGAAAGTGTGTAGAAGCTATCGGCAACATATTTGACAATCCAGAGTTATTAGAAAGCGAGAAATAAAATATGAAGAAATCAACAGCGGAAACAATAGCATACGCAATCAAGAAAGAATGTCAGCGTTCTTCTTTATATGATTGGTGCGACAGTTGGAACATTACAACAGATGAATTTGATGAATTTTTAGCACTTGCGGTAGATAATGCAGAAGTGGAGAAAAGCGAGGGATAATATGACAAAGATATTTAGATTTAGTGGCTACTTAGTTTCCAATCGTGAAGATATTTCACTCGAAGATATATATGATGAGATAAGTGATGTAGGATATGCCGAAAATTGGCAGCAGTTACATATCGAACAGTCGGAAGAATTTAATCTTGATGGTGAAGATGAACCAAACTGTGACCTTGCATTATTGACAAGGCATTTTAAGGCAGATAACACCAGTACAGAATTTGACAGACCTTTACCACGAAAAGGTGAGAAATATAAGCATTTTAAGATTGGCAAGATTGTTACTATTATCGGTATTTCAAGGCACACCGAAACCGAGGAAATATCGGTTGTATACGAATGTGAGGGACACATTTGGAACAGACCTCTCGAAATGTTTATGAGCGAGGTTAATAAAGAACTATATCCTAATGTAGAACAGAAGTACAGATTTGAGTTAGTAGAAAGTGAGGAATAAAGATGAGTGGGTTAATTGATACATTAATTAAATGCTTAAGGAGAGCAATGCAGGATTTATCTCGACTAAGGTAGGCGAGTACACGATTATTGTTACGGATGACGATGATGGAGCCAAGGCGCTTAATGAAGCTTGGGACAAGTATGTAGAAGAAAGTGAGGAAAAAGTAGATGAATAAGGTTATTCTAATGGGTAGATTGACCCGTGACCCGGAGATAAGGGTAAGCGTAGCGACCAATATCACAACAGCAAAATTCACACTTGCGGTTGACAGGAAATATAAGAAAGAGGGTGAACAGCAGACGGCGGACTTCATAAGCTGTACGGCATTTGGCAAGACCGCAGAAAGCATTGAACGGTATCTTCATCAAGGGACTAAGATTGCGGTTGTCGGACGTATTCAGACTGGAAGCTACACTAATAAGGACGGCAATAAGGTGTACACAACAGATGTTGTTGTTGAGGAATACGAGTTTGCGGAAAGCAAGAACGCTAACGGTAGCAGCCCAAGCCAGTCGGCTTCAAATGTGTCTGCCCCAGCAATGGCAAGTGACGGCTTCATGAATTTGCCATTGGGTGTAGAAGATACAGGTTTACCGTTCAACTAAGGAGATGGGGCAGCATGGCGAAACAAAAGAAATGTAGCACATGTAAATACAGTTGCCGTATAAGCTTTGAGGGTGGCGATAAGTTCTGCCAGTACATATTGATAACCGGGCACAGAAGACCGTGTCCGGGAGGCAATGAATGCACAGTGTATGAGAAGGGCAAGCGACTAAAGGAATATAATTTTGGCGATTAAACTAGGAGGAGATAATTTGGGCATTCAGGAAGCAATTGAAATTCTTCGCGATGAACAAAAACTGCTAATAAATGCAATAGCGGTATACAACAGCGATTACTTGGGATTGAGCGAAGCAAAGAAAAGAGAGCTTACAATGATAAACAAAAAAAAGAATTGAAGCTATTAACATGGCAATTGAAGCACTGGGAGGTAGAGAAGATGAAGTCTAAGAATGGCAGCATGAGTGCATTTATTTATGGCAAGCCGACAGGCGGCAGCAGGTATGTGGGGAGCAAGAAGAAGCGTAAGACTACAAGGATTAACAAGAGTAAGAAGGTGGTTTCATGACAGAGAGCGAAGCAATAGAAGCAATACAGTTTGATTTAAAAATAGGCGGTGAAATACATTCTCAGGTATTGCGCGATGCTGTTGGTGTTGCAATACAGGCACTTGAAAAGCATATAGCGAAGAAACCTATGAGAATAGAAAGGAGTGCTATGGGTTGGGAATACAAGGACTACTATTGCCCTTGTGGAAAATTCATAGGAGCTGAACCGCACATAAAATCAATATTGGAAAAGGGCGGAATACCTGTGAAATATTGTGATGATTGCGGTCAAAGATTAGATTTTAAAGAAGGGTAAAAACATGGAGTTTGTGAACGAATGTGGTTGTATTGTAAATTATTCCGTTTTAGAAAAAGCAATTACAGAAGAATGCAACAGAAGAAATGTTACGCCAAAAAGTCATTATAAAATCTATATGCATCGTGGCTACGCAGGAATTTCGATAAAGCACAATAAAGTTTCTGTCCATAGAATATTAGGCAAATATATGGTCGGCTATGATTTGCCACCTAATATTGTAGTTCACCATATCGATGGAAATAAGCTAAATAATGAAATTTCAAATTTACAAGTGATGAAATCTGAATTGCATACAAAAGAACATAATATTGTTCAATATGTTTCGGAAGACTACATGAAAGGATATGGCAACAGAATGAAAAACATTATCTCGAGAACGGATGTCACAAGAGAGAAGGTCACAGAGTTGCGTAAAAGAGGATTTACAATATCGGGTATCGCAAAAGAACTGCATTGTGGATATAACACGGTTTGCAGGAGATTAGGAATAAAAATTTAGATTGGAGTGACGAACCATGAACATAACACAGACAAGAGTTAAGCAGTACAACAGCACATACAAGACGGTGATTTCCGTTGACGGAGTACCAGTTTGCATTACACAGAGCAACAAGAGAGCAAGTGATATTGTTTCTTATTTATCAGGCTACGAAGTTGAGATATATGATGGCAAATTAAAACGGCAACTGGACAAAATCAAAAGTAAAATAGATAGGAGGTAAAGGAATTGAGCCTTAATTATGAGATGGCAAGATACACAGAACTGACAGGAGAGGATGGCGCCAAAGTACCTATTAGCAGACTTGGCGGATTTTTGGATGGCTACGAGAAGGGCATTAATAACTTCTTGGCAGCTGTCGACAAAGCCGATAGAGAAGGAGTTCTTGACTATGCCACAATCGAAAAAATCGCAGAGAAGTTGAAGGATGGTGATAGTGATTGAATTATTATAACATAGCCCAAGCAAAGGCTATTGAGAGAAAGAATAAAGAAAGGCTGTTAAAGGTCAACCCAAAGCTTGACGAGAAGAGCGGTATCTATTTCTTGACGAGGATTGACGAGAATTGCTTCAAGTACGCTTACATCGGGCAGGCAGTACATATCTTGACAAGGTTGGCACAGCATCTTGTCGGATTCCAACACATAGACCTCAGTTTGAAGAAGCACGGCTTATATGATTTCAGTGAGAATCCTTATGGGTGGAAGATAGGGTTCTTACATTACCCACAGAATGAGCTTGACAAGTGGGAGCAACACTACATTAAGGCTTATGCCGACAACGGCTATCAGCTCCGTAACAAGACTAGCGGTTCACAAGGTGAGGGCAAGGCACAGATAGATGATTACCGCCCGGCTAAAGGCTATATGCAAGGCATACAGCAAGGTAAAAAGGTGTTAGCAAGGGAATTATCGTCTATCGCAGAAAAGCACCTTAAAATCGAAATCAGAGACGATAAGAAGCATAATAAGGTATCGCAGAAACAGTATGAGAAGTTTATGTCTCTTATGAATGGTGGTGAAACTGATGGAAATTAGGCCAATAACCTTTGCAAGCGCTTGTGATTTTATCAATAAAAATCACAGACACCATAAGGCAACAGTTGGGTGTAAGTTTTGTCTTAGTTTATATGATGATGAAAAACTTGTCGGGGTTGCTGTATGCGGCAGACCTGTTTCAAGAAAACTAGACAATGGAATCACTTGTGAAATCAATAGAGTGTGTACAGACGGAACATATAATGCTTGCTCAATGCTATATGGAGCTTGTTGCAGAGTTGCAAAAGGAATGGGGTATAAGAAGATAATTACTTATATTCTAGAATCCGAAAATGGCGCAAGTCTTAAAGCAAGTAATTTTCGGTGTGATGGAGTTGCAGGAGGTACGCATTGGACTGGAGAAAGAAATAAAGGTCAGGATATACCAAGAGAAATGAAAACAAGATGGAGCAAAGAGCTATGAGAAATTTATGGATTTATTGAAAGAAGGCAGGAGCGAATGAGCGGAATTAAAGGCTATACAGTGGAAGAAGTCGCACAAATTGCAAAGCAAAAACTTATTAGCGATTATGAATTTTGCAAGGGCAATTTAGCCAAAATCAGACAGCGCGAAAAAGAAATTGCAGATATAAGGCTTGATTACAATTCAAAGATAGTAAGGTACAGGATAGAAAGCGTAGACAGAGTTCTTGACTTCATAAGAAGTGAATACAAGGCAGGGAGAGTTTGTGACCTTGAAGTATTACTATGTCACTGCCAAAACAAACTGAACGGCAATATTGACGGAATAGAATTAGACCTTGACGAGCATTTAAGAGGAGTTCCTTTTAAGAAAGTGGGTGAAAACAATGCTAATTCCGAAAGTTGAAGCAAAATACTTTGAAAAATTCGGATTTAAGAAGTGCAAGGGCGAATATGGTAAGAGTGATTGCTACTATCTTTGCATTTCAAGGGGATGCAAAATGCTTTTTGTGAGCAATGTATTTTTTGGTGTTAATGATTGGAGAGATAATGACCCAAGAATACACAAGAACGCAAATTGCAGATATAGAGACCACAGGACATATCTTGATGTTATTTATGAGCTAATCAAGGCAGATATGCTTGCGAGCGATTGTTTGAAAGTGAGATGATACAGAGTGAAGATTTTAAGTAAGAAGAAATACAACAAACTCATTGAAGATTTTGCGAAATCGCAGAAAAAGGTCGAGGAACTCAAAAGGATAAACGAGAGTATCGGGAAAAAGTTGGAAGATAAAAAGACGAGTTGCAAGTTGAATAGTGGCAGTGATTTCTGCTTTAACTGCAAAAACTCTTACAAATACAAGACATATTGGGGAGTGACAGAAATCGAAAAATGCGGTTGCTTGCTTGATGTACCCTGTGAAAGATTTGAAAGAAAGGGAATTGAAGAATGAATTTACTTGAACACTATGTAACAAACATAACTCATGAAGAACCGATTGAAAAGAACGGAATGTTGTTTTTTAAGGTTGTATGTGATGTTGATTGCTATGGTAACAAAGAGTTTCAGACAGAAGTTTTACTTTCAGAAGATGATTATGCAGAAGCAAAAAGCAAGGGCTATTATTTAGCCTAAAAATCAAAGAAAGGAATAGGTTGTCGCGACATAAAACCGAGGTTTCCTTTTGGTAGATTTAGAATGTATAAAAAGAAGATTAAATGCGAGATATATCGTGATTCTATGCAGAATTACAAGAAATATGCAATACCGCCAGCGCAGTTGATTATAGCAGATGTTCCTTATAATGTCGGAAACAACTTCTATGGCAGTAACCCTATGTGGTATAACGGTGGCGATAACAAGAATGGCGAGAGCAAACTTGCGAAAAAGGCGGCTTTCAATTCAGATTTTAACTTTAATTTGTATGAATACTTCCATTTTTGTTCAAAGATGTTGAAAAAAGAGGACACAAAGCCTATCGCAAGGGGCAGAAGTAGCAACAGCCCTTGTATGATTGTATTTTGTTCATTTGAACAGTTATCAACATTGATTGCGGCGGCAAAGAAACACGGATTTGTCAATTACATACCGCTTGTATTCTGCAAAAATTACAGTCCACAGGTACTTAAAGCGAATATGCGTATCGTAGGTGCTACGGAATATGCACTTGTACTGTACCGAAATAAGTTGCCGAAATTCAGAAATGGCTTGCAGATTGATGAAAACGGAAAGAATATCAGAGGTACAGGACATATGGTATTTAACTGGTTTGACGGCGGTAATGAAGCGGAATGGGGCAGAACTTACTATAACAATGGTTCATATATGATGTGGGAGAAAGACGGAAAAGATGTACCCAAGATACACCCAGCACAAAAGCCTGTTGCAGTCCTTAAAAAGCTGATTGAGATTTTTACAGACGAGGGAGATGTGGTTATTGACCCCTGTTGTGGAAGTGGTAGCACATTGAGAGCCGCCGCTGAACTTGGTAGAAGTGCATACGGATTTGAGATTGACAGGAACTTTTATGAGCGTGCAAAGAACGAAATGCTTGTATTTGAAAAGGATAATCAAATGGATATAAGCGATTTTATCGGAGGTACAGTATGACAGTACATTGTTTATTTGAACAGTCGGGAACATTCAAAAATGTTTTCAAAAAGTATGGAATTGAAGCCTACGACTATGATATTCAAAACGAATTTGGCGAAACAGACTATGTTACCGACCTTTTCAAAGAGATTGAGGGGGGGGGGTATCTAGACAAGCCGAGTTTATTCGATAAGATAAGTCCTGATGATTTGATATTTGCATTTTTCCCTTGTGTAAGGTTTGAAAATCAGATAATGCTGTGGTTTAGAGGGCAGTCGGCAAGTCAGAAAAAATGGTCTTTGGAAGAAAAATGCGAATTTGATATGAATTTGCTTAAAGAAGTTTCGCTTATGTACGATTTGGTAAACAAAATGTTTATTATCTGTATAAGAAAAGGGTTGAGGTTAGTAATGGAGAACCCCTACTCAGAAGAGCATTTTTTAAGGCGGTATTGGTGCTATCTCCCAGCGGTAATTGACAGAGATAGGAGAGATAGTGGAGATTACTTTAAAAAGCCTACGCAGTATTGGTTTTTGAATTGTGAACCACAGAATAATATTATTTTTGAGCCAATTAGTTATAACGCTATCAAATGTAAAGACGCTATAAGAACAATGACAAAAGAACATTATGTAAAAACAGGGGCAAATAATAAGAAAACAGCACGCTCAATGATACACCCACAATATGCAGATAGATTTATCAGACAGTATATTCTTGATGAAGAAATATGGAGAGGCAAGGAGACTTGGAATGACACAGGACGGACAGTTTGAATTAACCGATTTCTTAGGCAAGAAGATTGAGAGTAAATCTGTTATGGACTTGACAGCTTGGATAAATAGTCAAGGTAAAGCACAGTATACGCAGATTGGTGAGATTATAGAAGATGTTTACAATCGCGAAAAAGACAGCGGAGAACTTATTGAAAGGCTTACAAACGTGGTATCGGTATATGTTCTTAATCAGTCTATGGGGTATATGGACTATTTGTGCAATATTTCAAAGGAATAAGGAGATTAAGCAATGGCAGACAAGAGAATGTTCAGTAAAAAGTTAATAGATTCGGATGCGTTCCTTGACATGCCAATATCAGCGCAGGGTTTGTTCTTCCACTTGTGCATGAGGGCGGATGATGACGGTTTTGTGGACGCGCCTAAGAGGATTGCAAGGGAATGTCAAGCGTCAAGTGAGGACTTGCAAGTGTTGATTGACAGGCGGTATGTTCTGACATTTCCTGATTCTAACGTCATTGTAATTAAGCATTGGCGGTTACATAACACAATTCCTAAAGACAGATATAAGCCTACGCTGTACACAGAGGAAAAATCGCAGATAGGCATTAAAGCTAACGGAGCCTACACGGATGACCCGACTAAGATGGTGAACATGAACGCCGTTCAAAGCTCAACGCCAAGGACAAAGAACACGTTTAACAAGTTTTCGCAGAGAGGATATACGGACGAACAATTTAAGGAAATGGAACGAAAAATAATACAGAAGGGAGACGGTTCGAATGTCGGCTAATAATACATATAAGAGGCGTAAGGCAAACCATGAATGCACATATTGCGGAGCTAAGTTACCAGATGATTATAAGTTCTTCAAATGTGAGACGTGCTTGAAATCTGACGGTGAAATGGCTAAATACGCAAGGAAAATGGCATTAAAGGCAGGATTATGTACAATATGCAAGACAAAGAAAGCGCGCCCTGGTAGAGTAACTTGCGAACTATGCGGGCGAAAGAAATCAGACGAGGTTGCGGCACGACGGAAGCGGCTCAAAGCACAAGGATTATGTACTATATGCGGAAAAGTGCCACACACGGAAAGCTCCTGCCTATGTGAGGAGTGCAAAATCAAATGGAGGAGGTATAACTACTGATGGCAACGAAAATAGCTTTTTTGGCTGGAACGATATTATCAGCCATGGCAACATTCCTGATAGTGGGAGCAAGCAAAAATAATGCAATCATTGAAGCATGCGAAGAAGGCTACAGAGATGGGCTGAATGTAGCCGGAAACGGAGTTAAATATGACGAGGTTCGCTGACAATCTCCGGGTGCTCATGGCAAGGCGAAAAGTGTCGCAGTTTAAACTTGCTAGTGAATTAGGCGTGACACAGGCACAGATAAGCAATTATTTAACACGGAAAGCGTACCCGCGTCAACGGACGTTGAACAAGATTGCTCTATATTTCGGCGTAAGTGTGGACACACTAGAATGTGATGAGATGTAGGAGGCATTTATGAGGTGCTATAAATGTATGGCTTGCAGAACTGATTGGGATGGTCTTGAACATGTTACATGGTGTGAAATCGGAATATCAGAAGACGAAGCTTATCATGATGGCGATTGGTATTGTAGATTTAATCAAAGGACTATAAGCAAGAGATTAAGTGACGAAAAAAAGAATGTGACTAACTAAGTTTTGTAAGGAGGGTAGCGGCTTATGAAGCTGTCAAAGCTGACTAAGCCAGAGCTTGAACGTATTAGCAACAACGCCAATTTTACGGAGGAAGAACAAAAAATATTTAGGTTGATTTCACAAGGCAAAAATCTTCAAGAGATAGCTTGCAGGTTATCCTTGTCGAAATCAACCGTATCACGACGATTAAGAGATATTCAAGATAAAATAGAGAGGAGTGAGCAGGATATGGCGGTTCCAGTATGGGAGAAGGTGGCTTTGACGGTGGAAGAAGCAGCCGAGTACAGCAATATAGGTCTTAACAAGATTAGCTCTATGCTAAATGAGCCGGGATGTACATTTGCACTTTGCATCGGACGCAAGCGTTTGGTGAAGCGCAAAGAGTTTGAACGGTACATAGATAAAACGAGCGAAATATAAAAGTATTGAAATATAAGCCTTGATATAGTAATATGTGCTTGTCTATGTCAAGGCTTTTTTCAAAGAAAGGAGCCTTTATGGGAAAAGATATCAAAGGAAAGGAACTGGGTGCAGGATTATCACAGCGAAAGGACGGTGTATATCAAGGACGATACAAGGATAGGTTTGGCAAGATTAAATATATTTATGGTACGAAGCTGTCAGAAGTCAAAAAAGAATTGGCGGTAGCCATAGCAGATAATGTGCAATTTATAAGCGTCAGAGAAGAGATTACACTTGATATGTGGTTTAAACGATGGATGGAAATATATAAAAAGAAGAGTGTACGTCCCGGAACAGTCAGGATATACACCCACATATACAATAAGAATATATCACCATATATCGGAAATTACAAGCTGAATTATTTGGTTAAATCAGATATACAGCAAGTTGTTGATAATGCGAGCGACAGTGGCTATAAATACGAAAGACAAGATAAAATCAAAGTAATACTTAATGACTTATTCAACAGAGCCATTGAGGATGATTTAATGCTTAAAAATCCGGCAAAGGGTGTCAAGTTAAGAGCGGACAGAGAAATAAATGCAAAGGCATTGACTATTGAGGAAGAAGAAGCATTTTTAAACGCTTCTCAAGGGACGTTTTATGAGAACATGTTTCACGTTGCGATTAACACCGGGTTGCGTCCGGGAGAACTTTTCGCACTTACCACAGCAGATGTTGATTTAGATGCCAAACTTATTAACGTAAGTAAAACGCTTGTATATCAAAAATATCTTGACGATGAAGGCAAAACCTTCCATCTTGAACCTCCTAAGACAAAACAGAGTTACAGAAAAGTTCCTATGAACTCTGAATGCGTTAAGTATATAGAACGACAGTTGGAACTTAAAAAAATTATCGCAGAAAAACGTCCAAAAGAGCAGAATGACTATCTATTTATCACAAAGTTTAACACGCCACTTAGTTCACAAATTTATTCTGATGCTATTAAAGTCATCGTAAAACAAATCAATACTATGCGCTCTATCGAGAATGAAATGTCCAATTTTTCGGGGCATACTTTGAGACATACATTTGCGACAAGATGTTTTGAGGCTGGTGTGCAACCGAAGGTTGTTCAATCATATTTAGGTCATGCAACACTGAAAATGACGATGGACTTATACACTCACGTTACTGAGGCTAAGGCGACAGAGGACATTGAGCGAATCGTAAATAAGGCACCGAATAACGTTATAGATTTCGCAAAAAAATGTGTGTAAAAAGTGTGTAGTACTACACATAATAAAACATAGAAATGCCGTAAAATGAGGTATTTGAGACGTATAATGTATTGAACTTGGGAAACTTATTATGTGTATCAGGTGACACCGTATATCCTGTAAGGAATACCGCAAAATAGGCGTTTTAAAGGCATTTAGGCGATATATAGCTTGTTATCATATTTCATATAATTCTATATATTTACATGTGTTTCAACGCCAAAAGTGTGTAGTAAGTGTGTAGTAACAAAATTAAAGTGTGTAGTAAAATTTAAAACGAATAAAGCCTTGACGTATGACACGAATATGAGAAGAACTTGACAATGTTCTTCTCTTTTTTTATGCCAAAATATAAGCAAAAGGAGGGATAACGGATGTTGTCAGACGCAGTGAAAGAAAAACTCTTTGCAAAAAAAGAAATACAACAGCTTGACCTGATGACAGTATCCCTTGTCATTAGTGCAATTGATGAAGCAACAGAGGAGGTAGAAGAAGATGCAGTTAAACAATCCTCAATATATGAACAGCGTGTATAACCCACAAGGGTTTTATCCACAGCAGTACGGCAATTATGCACCATATCAACAGATACAGCAACAGAGGTTTCAACCTCAAGAGCAATATCAGGCAATGCAGAATCAGCAGGCAATAGGGCTTAATGGACGTATTGTACAAGTCGTCGAAAACATCAACGCCAACGAGGTCCCTATGGATGGCAGTATGGCATTTTTCCCAAAGCAGGACTTGTCGGAAATATACGTCAAGGGTTGGAACGCTGATGGAACGATTAAGACAATTGTGTATAAGCCCCAAATAGACAATAAATCTGTGCAAGCGGTAAATACTTCACTTGATACGGAAAAACTCAAAATTGACCTATCAGAACAAGCCACAGCAGGCATTATGCAACGCTTTGATGACTTATCAGCCAAGATTGAGCAGTTGGAAAACAAGGTAGCTTTAGGAACACAGAGAAAAACTTCGCAATCGCAAAGCAAAAAGGAGAGTGACGAGGCATGATGAACCCGATGCAATTAATTCAAATGATGCGTGGCGGCAATCCACAGCAGTTCTTGCAGCAGATGATGGGGAATAATCAGATTATGAGCAATCCTATGATGAAAAACACTATGCAGATGGCACAACAGGGCAATATGCAAGGCATAGAGCAGATGGCTAGAAATTTATGCAAAGAAAAGGGATTAAATGCAGATGATGTATTTAATCAGATAAAAAGCAGATTTGGTAATTAGTAGCATATTAGATGTCTTTGCAAACTACCTAGGTGACATCTTTATGAATATATTTTTAGGAGGTAACAATATGTTTTCAAACTCAAATTGTGCCAGCATCCCATTAGTCGCGAACATTGACGGCAACGGCAATAATGGCGGATGGGCTGACGGCGGATGGCTTTGGATAATCGTTGTATTTGCCTTGCTCTTTGGATGGGGTAATGGCGGATTTGGCGGTCTTGGCGGCAACAATGGCGGCGGTGCTATGCAGGGCTACGCTACGCAAGCAGATATTCAGCGCGGATTTGATAATCAGGCGGTTATCTCAAAGCTTGACGGATTATCAAACGGCTTATGTGATGGCTTCTACGCTATGAACAACAGTATGCTTACCGGCTTTAATGGTATTAACACAAATATCATGCAGACCGGCTATGGCATCCAGCAGGCTATTAACGCTGATACAGTCGCTAATATGCAGAATACCAATGCTTTACAGGCACAGCTTGCTAACTGCTGCTGCGAGACAAGGGAAGCTATTCAGGGCGTAAACTACAACATGGCAACCAACACTTGTGCATTGCAGAACACCATGAATAATAACACAAGAGATATTATTGACAGCCAACAGGCAGGAACAAGAGCAATCCTTGACTTCCTGACAAATGACAAGATTGCAACCTTACAGGCAGAGAATAACGATTTGAGAAGAGCTGCTTCACAGGATAGACAGAACGCACTTCTGACTTCTGCGATGAGTGCACAGACAAATCAGATTATCGACGCTGTAAGACCTACACCGGTACCATCATTCCCAGCTTCTAACCTTTATGGTTATGCATACGGATGTGGATGTAACGCCGGTTGTAATTGCTAAAACTGAATAACTGAGTATCTTAATTGAGTTTAACTCAATCTAAACTGATTAAAAATCGTTTTTAGTCGAGAGTTAGTCGAGATTATGTCTGCTAAGCAGTATTACGTTGGTACCGACATTGATGTCGGGAGCATGGGGCAGACTTGTATGGTTTGCCCTTATTTTTATGAAAGAGAGGTAAAGATAATGGAAATAACAGGAATTGCGTTACAAACAGTTGCCGCCGGCGAAGATGTGGCATTTACAGAGACAGCCGTAAACGGAACAAAGTGTATAGTACACAGAACCGGTAGCGGAATTATCAAGCTGAGAGGTATTACAAATCAGTGCAAAGCTAGATTTTTAGTATCGTATAGCGGTAATATTCAGATACCGACAGGCGGTACAGTTGAAGAGATTTCACTTGCCATAGCAGTAGACGGAGAGCCTTTACAGTCAACACGAATGATTGCAACGCCAGCCGCAGTTGAGAATTTCTTTAATGTATCAGCTCAAGCATACGTTGATGTACCTTGTGGCTGTTGCAGTACTGTAGCGGTACAGAACACATCTGCACAGGCTATAGAGGTACAGAACAGTAACTTAATCGCAGTAAGGGAGGCTTGACGTAACATGCATATCGAAAGAATACATAGAATGATTGAATGTCTTACAGAGAAAGCACTTGCGGAACTTGATAAGGGCATTGAGAATGTCGATACAAAGGAAATGGGCGAAGCGGTCGATATGATTAAGGACTTGTGCGAAGCTGAATATCGCGCTGTTATTGTCAAGTCAATGAAAGAGGCTGATGAAGAGGAAGAAGAGTACAACAAAGAGCTTCTTAGAATGCTCAAAACCGAATATGGCGAAGAGGATGGCAGACGCTTCTACGATGAATACCGCTACAAGACAACCGGCAGATATGCGCCAAAGGGCAAAGGAACCTATGTCGGCAGACGTGGCTATGAGGAACCGCCATACTGGCACAGATACCCGGGCGATATGACAGATATGGATTATGACAGCATGGAGCGCATGAGAGACATGGACAGATTAAGCCGGGGCAGAATGTATTACACCGACATGTCAGGTCGCATGGGAATGAGTGACCAGCCGAGAGGCGGCAGTTCTACGGAACGTGATATGCGTGAGGGCAGAAGCGGTATAAGCCGCAAGCATTACATGGAGACTAGGGAACAGCACAAGACTAACACCCAGCAGGACAAGGACGCAAAAATGCAGTCACTTGATGAGTACATGAAAGAACTGTCGACAGACTTAACCGACATGATAAGCGACATGACACCAGAAGAGCGTTCACTTATGAAGAGCAAAATGTCAATCCTGTTGACTAAGATGTGATTATGAGGTAGGGGCAGAAATGTCCCTACCATTGCGAGGTATAACATGCTTACAATCAACGGCATTAACTGGAACTTAATATTCGTCAATAATTCAAGCCCTGACTTATTGCGTTCAGACGGCACTACAAGCCTTGCTGTGACCGATTGGAACCGCAAGAGCATATTTGTATCGCTTGCACCTAAAGGGGCTTATCTGAGGCGTATAATCGCTCATGAACTATGCCATGCGTTTTGCTTTAGCTATGACATATCAATGCCGATTGAGCAGGAGGAATACCTTGCCAACTGGATAAGCCTGTACGGAACCGATTTGATTTATTTGCTTGACAATATTATGTCAAGCTTATCTCGGAGGGCAGTATGACAGCAGAACAGTTATTAGAGTACATCCGGAGAACTAACCCGGAAATGACAATGGAGCGCATGATATACGAGCTTAGCCAAAGCATATATACGGCTAAATCTGTGGTTTTTACTGCACAGAATCAAGTCAAAAAATAATGCAAAAATTTTTAATCGCCCCCACCTATGGAAATGAAAAATAAAAAATCGAAGTCAAATTCTTGTGAAATTTGGCTTCGATTTGGTGTCATTTTGTCTGATATTCTCGATATTTTTTTCAAAAATTTTCCCTAAAATTTTCGGGTCAACATTTTTGGTACGCCCCTATACCCGAAACGTAAATTTTAAAAATTAATTTCAGATTTTCGCAAAATTTAGCTCTGATTTGGTGTTGTTTTTGAGCCAAAAACAGCTCTGTATGACAGCGGGACCAGTAGAATATCACGCCCAAAGTCGCCCGGCTCTGCCTATGACAATAAAGTTAGTCACAACAAACAGACCACCAAACAGCATCACGTTACAAGCCGCCGCTCATTAAGGGCGCAGTTGTCCGCTTGATGATAAAATAGCACTTCGATTTCAATTTGTCAAGGAACAACAAAAAGAGAACTTCTGAAAGTCCTCTTTTTAACTGCTTATTCCTCCTCAATGGTATCAAGCACCATCTGGATGGCATACTCACGGGAGCACATCTCGGCGCCATCCCATCTATTCGCCTCAATCATCTTGTTGGCTTCGGTCGTTGCATCGGCACGGGTGTAGCCGCAGCTCATGAGCCAGTCAATCAAACCCTCCCTTGTTAAATTTTCAAGCCCCAAAGCGGAGCTGATACCGCCGCCCGGTAATGAACCGGGGGCATTCTCTGCGGCGGTTAATATAAACCGAAATTGCTTAATATATTAAGCATTCGGCTGTCATCAGCGCTAAGCTCAAGCTTATTACTAGACGCTTCTATTCTTTCAGCAAAAATCCAGTTGCTTCCAGCAACTACGGAAACCAGGTATCCTGTCTTCCATGCATAACCTATTACTGCATAGGCTATAGTTTCAACATCACATTCAGGACAATTGCCTACATAAACAGCAATCTCATTGTTTAAATTCAGGCGAATTTCACCAAGCAGTTCACTAGATGGAATTACTTGACACGCTCCCAAGTTCATGATATTCAGTTTTGACATATTAATCATTTTTAATACCTCCATATATTTAATTATCTAGCCGATTTTATCGGCTGAAAAGCAAGCCGGGGAATCGAACCCCGGGAACGCCGACCTTGCTAATTTTTAATTATTTGCTTTTTCAGCGTGTTTTGTAAGCTCTCTATAAAGCAGATTACACGCTGTTGCTTCTGCTTTATCCTCTGTATATCTTGCTTTTTCCTCTTGTGTCTCGTCTAAAATATCAGCAAGCCAATCAACGGCAGAGCCAAGAAAAATATCATCGGAAATAGGGAAAGCTGTAGGGAGTCCTGCCATCATCAGAGCCGGGAGACCATCCCACGGCTGACGCTCCGAAGTGGAGCGTTTCGGCTAATTGTTGCACTTCGTCAAATCGTAATCTGAGTTTTTAACAACTTCACCGTCATTGACTAAACGATTAAAACAATAGCCCTTCCCATTAACGGCGAAACCTGCATCGGTTAAATATAACCCTTTACTACTTGTTTCCAGCAAGCTAATTTCTGACATTTTCGGAGCAAATCCGAATGTTTTAAGCATCTGCTCTTTGACCTGCTGCTTAAAACTTCTTATTTCAGTTGTCATTGTCTACCTCCTTATTTTCGTCAAGCTGTCTATCTAGTTCGTCAAGCTGACTTATCAACAAATCGTGTAGCTTGTCCCATTTTTCCCCGCCATCATTTGACAGTACTTTTGCTGCATCGCACGCAAGCAGCAAATCACAAATATCAATTCTTTTCATCCTTACCGATGTTTCGACTGAATTTCTCATATTTTCGACCTCCTTGTTTTTTGGGTACAACAAACACATGTTCTGCATTTGTTCTATTTCCCTTTCGCTGATATTATAATATCACTTTTAACAGTGATAGTCAATAGCTTTTATCACTTTTTTTAGAAATATTTTTATTGACTTTTTTTAAAAACTGCCATATATTAAAAACACAACGAGGAGGTGATGGGATGCTTAAATATAAATTCAACGTGGGCGATGCCTTGGAGCGTGCCGGCTTCAATACCTACAAAGCCAAAACAACCGGACTGATAAGCCAAGACGCATTAAGGAAGATTAAGAATGAAGATACAGGCATTAACTTAACGACACTCAACAATCTATGCCTGATACTGGACTTGCAGCCGAAGGACATATTCATATATGAAGAGACAGCAGAGGAGCGCGAAAAGAAATTAAAAGTTTTTTCAAAAAATTAAAAATATCACTTGCAAAAGTGATAAAGATGTGCTATTATAATGATGTCGGAAGGGAGAAGATAAGAATTTCCGAACGTGTGTTTGTTGCACGAAAAATTAAAAGGGAGGTTCTAAGATGGATTTTAAAATTCAGTGGAGAAGAGAAAACAGAGCTGCCGACCCGGCAGCAGTTATAAAAATAAAAAAAGTTCTCAAGGAACAGCCAGAACTCCTTGAGAACGACACAATCACGATTAACCCGAGTGATTGCGATTTTATAGAGCGATGCGCGGACGAGTATTGTTCTAAGCTCCAGACGCTTAAATTCGGGTATGACCCAGAGCTGGCGATTCGGTGCGTTGTCAGTGATTGGGAGCAAGCTGAGTTGGAGGTGCTTGGTTTGCGACAAGTGCAGAATTGGTAGGCACCTCAGGCAATCACCGGAGGCGGTGCACGCCGTGGTTCGATTCCACGGGTTGCCTCTTAAAAATAAAAAAAATAAGGAGGACTGCTAAAATGACAGTTAAGGAGTACGTTAATAGTTGTTTACAATTTGCACAGGACACAAGAGAATGGGGTGGGCTTGATAAATACCGTTTTTATAGCACAAGGGAATTTGGCGGATGGTATGAATCCTGCGACAATGCCGAGGGTGGACTTGATGTAAGCTGGGCTTTCAATTTAACAGCAGAGCAGATACGAGACGAGGGAGCGCAGCATTTTGTTGATGAGTTGGCGACGCTGATAAGATGTACCGCTGACCAGTGCGAGGACGAGCGCGACACTGAAATGTTGTACAGCGATTTAAAGTATTTTAAGCATTAAAAAACGAACCGGGCGAGGTTAAGAACTTTCCCGGTTCGTTTTTCTGCTGTAAAGTGCCTATTAAATCAAATAATAATGGCTCCTGCCAAGTCACGACCGATTTAATAACGATACCAAGCGACATTAACGGTCAGCACTTCCAGCTCTCACAGCATACATGATTTACGGCTGGTTGTCAACGTATCGGATAGTATATTGATGTATTTTAAGCATTGACAAGTGGTTGATTCAATATTATTATAATAATAATTAAATAATCTCACACACTTATATTTTTAGACTATTAACAATTGGTTATATAGTCTTTTTGTCGTTATGTTAATATCTTGACAATGTATCTTATTTAATCCCATGTCTTTAAGTTATTTATGTATCGTATATTATTATAAAATTTACTGTCATAAATTAAGAGCCTGAGCCCTATATATGTTTATTAATATATATGGCTGCCGAACACATGGACACAATCCACATCATTACATTAACGTGACAAAATCTGTATACAAACTGTCAACAAAGTGTAGCCTAGAGAAGACTAGATAAGACAAGGTAAGATTAATGAGAATGTGTAAATAAATAATCAGTTTTTAAAAAAACGTATATTATTATATACTGTATATGTGATTAGTACCAAAGTACTATGATTAAATACCCCAAAGTTATAATTTATATAGATTTTAAATATAGGCAGAAGCTATATCAAGTGCTATGATAATACCAGTGTGAGAGATAACCCGGAGATTATAACAGTGGAGGTGAATACATCATGAGTGATAATAATTTCATATATGATACCCAAACAATTAGAACAGTAGACGATATGCGTATTATCGCTAGTGATATAGTCACTGATTATTGTAATAGACATGGTGTTGATGAAAACGATATATACCCATCTATATGGTCTGATATAATCGACGAATTGTATATCAGTTTATTTAAACCATGTAATCGTTTACTGAAAACAGATGATAATCTGTATAATCAGTATGACAAAGAGAAAGTCGGATATGTATATAATTATATTTACAGACGTTTATGTAACAGTCATTGCCAAGAGATAACACAGAAGGGTTTTTGTGATATGACTGGAATTGATAAACAGACGTTGTATAATTGGCTAAGCTCTTCGACTTTCGACCTGCAGGAAAAAATTATGCAGGATAACGAGGAAAGTCTATTTAACCTGATGAAAGACCGCCGCTATAATCCCATGAAGATACTCCCAAAGCTGAACAAGGTTCATCACTGGAACATGCCGGGTGTCAAGGTTGAGAAGCCAGCCGAAGCACTCGGAGCGGACGCGTTAATACAGCTTGGACAGCAGCCGAGACCACTTGAATTGACTGATAATGATTCAGTGATAGACAGCGATAATTGATGTTTTATCTCATGCAGTTGTCACACAATTTAATACAATTCACAAATGCCCTATTTACAAGGGCTTGCGGTTCTGTAGCCCATTGTAAACTGTTCGCAAAAGTTAGGTTTAACGAATAGTTGAGCAGAACAGGATGGAATGATAACGCTATTGCATGAATTGTTTGAGAATTGTGTATAAATGGGCTGATGGCACGGGACCAGACCGGGTGGGGGTTATATGGTTGCTGGATATGCCCCCTCTAAGTCCTCTAAACTCCGACAAAAATAAAAAGCCCTTATCACATAAAGGAGAATGAATATGACAGGCAAAGAATATCAGCAGTTGGCAATGAGAACCAATGATGGACTTAATAGACTGCGTTTAGAGGACGCAATAGCAAATCAGGGTGACATATCAGTATCACAGTTGCTTAATGGAGCATTAGGACTTACTGGTGAGGCAGGGGAAGTCTCAGACCTTATCAAGAAGGGCATATTCCACGAAAAGGGCATATACCTTGAACACTTGAAGAAAGAGTGCGGTGATGTGATGTGGTACTTAGCAATGATAGCCGATGCGTGCAACTTTACGCTTGATGAAGTCATGCAGATGAATGTTGACAAGCTCAGGGCAAGATATCCACAAGGCTTTGACGCTTACAGGGCTAATCACAGGCAGGAGGGCGATATATGATAACGGATTTGGTAGTATTTGGAATTTTATGTATGCTTGAAGCTCCTGCATGGTGCTTCGTGGCAATCGGTATATCGGTTTTAATCAAGGTAATCAGCTTCGGCATGAACTTAGGTGCTAGACAGTCAGAAAAAGCCTTAGATGAGGCAATAAAGAGGTCGTTAAATGAAATATCTAGGCAGAGAAATAAATGATGAGTGCTCACGTTGTGGCAACATATTTGAATGTGTGCTATTCCTCAAAGGTCACGGCATAGGCACAGAGCGTGAGCATGTGGCGGATATGATTAAATGCCAATTTGAACACAAGGAAAGGCATGATAAAAGCAATGGGGATAATTAGATTTCTCGGTCTGACAGCTTTAGGGATATTTATAATCGACATAATAATAGTGCTCATAATGATTTTTGCCATAGCCATAAGGGCACTTATGCAGATGTTTAAAGACATGTAATTTTTCGGGCTATCGTCAAGTGGTAAGGCACAGCACTTTGACTGCTGTATTCGTGGGTTCGAATCCCACTAGCCCAGTTTGGTCATGCAAATGACCATCGGACTTTTAAGTCATGTTGTTTCATAAACTCCACCTATTAGCGGAATGCTGTTAAGAGCCGTCACAAGGCTCGATAGGTTTATGGGTTTTGTTGCTGTAGTTACCCGGCGCTCCATAACACGCTAAAAGAATAGCAACAGTGCAGACAACATAAGCCGGGAAGCTTGCGACGCTGCTGATTCTCGCTGTCGCCCAGTCTGCACTTACGGGATATAGTTCAGCTTGGCAGAACGCTCCACTTGGGATGGAGAGGTCGTAGGTTCAAATCCTGCTATTCCGACTGCCTCAAATGAGGCACAAAGCAATACCTCTTTTCTGATTCAATTTTTGTGTAGCCTTGCCACCGCTCGGCAAGTAAAACAAAGAGCGGACATGGCGCATTAGTCAAGTGGTTAAGACACCGCCTTTTCACGGCGGAGACGTGAGTTCGATTCTCGCATGCGTCATTTAGACATAAATTGTCTATTGGCTTGTAGCTCAGTGGTAGAGCAGTCGGCTGTTAACCGACTTGTCGTGGGTTCGATTCCCACCTTGCCAGCTAATTATTTGCCAACATGGTGTAATGGTATCACAGCGGCTTGCTAAGCCGTCCAACAGAAATGTTGTACAGGTTCAAATCCTGTTGTTGGCGTTTTCGCATACAAGTGAAGTGGAAATATAGTTGTTGGCTATCTGTATTTTCCTAAAACCAACTGGTATGTGAGTTGATGTGTGGCGGAAGAGGAGACCTTATATGGCAAAGAAGATAGAACACATATTTAAAAATGGTGCAGAAATGAAAATCTGCACAAAGTGTAATAGACTCTTGCCACTATCAAATTTTAGGAAAGATAGAACGAAATCAGATGGTTATTATAGTAGTTGCAAAATTTGCACCTCTAAGAGAGACCATAATGCGTACATTAAAAATCCTAAAAAGAAGTATGAAAAAGTACTTGAATATCAAATAAAAACTGGCTCAATAAGAAAGTATAAGCCTTATAATCCGAAATATTATTCTAGTGATGAATCAAAGAGAAAAAAGAGAGCAAGAGATTTAAACAGGAGACTTCTAAAAAGAAATGCAGATGCTAAAAGCAAAATAACATCTGATGTTATTACTAGAATAATTAAAAAATATGACGGTAAATGCGCTTATTGTGGGAAAAATTGTATTGAAAAATATCATATAGACCACAAAATACCACTTTCTAAGGGTGGAGGAAATGAATTTGAAAATTTAGCATTGTCTTGTCCTAAATGCAACTTAAGTAAAAATGATAAGACCGATGTTGAACATATAGGACGTAAAGTCTGAATTTCATGTGTGGTGCAAATCCACACCGCATCAATCTTTCAGTATCGACACTAAATTACGGAGGACTGCAATGGACTATTTTAGCATGTATAGAGATATATGGACATTCCACAAGAAATACATCGACAAGATAAAGTTTGCCGATGATAAGATGTGGGCTGAAATAGTAGCAGAAAGTAGCGAACTCTGTAAAAGATATGATAACTGTGGGTTTATTTTGTCATTGGCAGTGAACGAGGTGAATGAGTTTGAGGAGATTAGCAAATCTGTACATTCGATACAAAACTAAAAATCTAAAGAGAATACCATTGTTTACGATGACATTCAATTATCCAAAGTATAAGGCTGAGGGCAAGAAAGATAGCTGCATGTTTTACGCACACCCTTATATTGCGCAAGATGAATTTGTAACGAGCAAATTACAGGAAGTTGTTGACCATATCAGGGATAACTATGATTTGGATATATTTACAAAGATTTGAGGTGTAATATGAAAGATTGCTCAATTTGCAAATATTGTGATGAAGATTTTATCTTTGATGAGGAAACAGGAGAAGAATATCCGTTTTATGGTTGCCAAAAAGGGAATGATATATCACTTGACTATGAGTGCAAGGATTTTGAGAAATACAAGCCTCGAAAATATAAAGAGAAAAATACCGAATGCGATATATGCGAATACAGAGAAAATGTGCAAAATATAGTTCTGGGATAGACTGTACAACTTGCGGAGATACAAAAACACATATTATCTATCCACAAGACAAATGTATTAAAAGGGCAAAAGAACTAGGGATTGAGGTGTAATATGTGTAAGTTTTGTAAAGGTAAACATAAAGCTATGATTGCTGATTTAAAAGTATATAAAGACAGAACTGTAACGGTTACTTCTACAATAATAAACGGCAATACTTTAAAGTTTTTTGCAACTTTGCAAAGCGGACATTTTATCGGGCTCATTCCGTTGGAAGCGGAAGCAAAAATATCTTACTGCCCTATGTGTGGTAGAGAGTTGGTGAAAGAATGAACGAATTTTTAAAATTTTTTGACGATGAAGTGAAAGATTTTCCTATGCACCTTAAAATCGCTTATAGTAAAATATGTGATTGGAATATTTTGATTTATAAAAAAGGCTGCGCTGATGATTACCCTGAGGCTAGGCATGATGGCGAAGATGTAGTAATCGTTGATGAAAGTGATTGTGATATGGAGCTTTGCTTTGCTAGGGCGCATGTGAAGCTGAAAGAATGGCTTTCGGAATTTAATGGCGGATATTAAGGCGGTGGAAGAATGAAAGAAACGATAGTAGCAGAAGCACTTGGCTGTATGGGATATATGTCTACAAAAACAGACTTTACAGTGTTGACTTTACGTGTTCAAACTGTGGAAAGTATCATGAAGAAATTATATTCGGCACAAAAATAAAATGCGAATGTGGTGTGACAATTGATTTGAGACTGTCGAAGAATGCGAGGAAATCATGAAACATCAAAAAGAATGGCACACTTGCGACAGGTGCGGAAAAGAGATAATACCTAAGAGCTGGAAAGAAGTTAGATTTAAGCAAGTCGGAATGTGCGCAGACATAGTTCCTACTTTTGAAGATAATGATATGTGCCTTGAAATCAAGAATGTCCGTAGATATAAATTTTTAGAAAAAACATATGAATTATGCCCTAAGTGCAGGAAAGATTTTGAGAGGTTTATAAGGGATGAATGATTGTTCAAAATGCAAATTCAGCGAAGAAGATTATATTTTCGATGAAGAAATAGGAGACGAATATCCTTTTTATATTTGTAGCAAAGGAAATGACACAAGCTTAGATTATGAGTGTAAAGATTTTAAGGAATACAAGCCGAAGAAATATAAAGAAAAAGATACAAAGTGCGATAAATGTGAGCATCTTGAGATTTGTCTTGATAATGGCAATGTTATTGATTGCAGGACAGTTTGCGATACAAGAAGTCATTATATAGCTGGTAGAATGGGGTGCGTTAAAAATGAATAACTGCAATTTAACCACCTGCCGATACAACAAAGACAATAAATGCACAAATGATGAAAAGAGAACAGAGCGTATTGAGGTATCTGTAAAAGCAATGGGTGTTGATGTTTCTGTTGATGCAGTTAATGAGTATGCAAAATCAATCTTAGGCAGATACCCTAAAGACAATATGGAGTTTTCAAAAGCTTTAGCAGTGAAAGTCCTAGAGGAAACAAAATCATTAGCAAATAGCATGAAAAAAGGGCGAGATTGTGAAAACAATGCTACTTGAAAGACATATAAGTTTTTGTGAAAGCATATTAAAACAAATGAAATAGAAACTTACCGGCTAACAAACAGAGTTAGTCGCTACCCTAAAACAAGACGAAGAAAATAGTCTTTAAATAATTTCCGAAACACCAAGAGGTGCGTACAATATTGGTGTGCTAAGAATAGCTTTTACTACTGACTACGCATATTACCGGCTACAGATTGATTGTAGTCGCTAACCTAAAACAATTATAGGTGGATTTTATGAGCAAAATTGATTTATACAATGGTGATTGCCTTGAAATAATGAAAGATATATCTGACAAGTCAGTTGATATGATTTTGTGCGACTTGCCATACGGCACAACACAAAACAAATGGGATAATATAATTCCGTTTGAACCATTGTGGGAACAATACAATAGAATTATAAAAGATAATGGGGCAGTCGTTTTATTTTCTCAAATGCCATTTACAGCAGAACTTGTACACAGCAATATCAAAAACTTTAAGTACATGTGGATTTGGCACAAACATTATTGCAGAGGATTTTTAAATGCCAAAAAGCAACCTCTACGTACTACAGAAAATATATGCGTTTTTTACAAAAAGCAGTGTACATATAATCCTAAAATGCGTATTGGTGAATATCGAAGCAAGGGAAACAGTTGCAAGCAGAGAGGCTGCTATGGCAAGTATAAAGCTATAAAGACAGTGAATAATGAATATTATCCGACTGACATATTAGATTTTGTAGGTGTTCCTAATAGTGAGTTAGAACACCCAACACAGAAACCTGTAGAATTGCTGAAATACTTAATTGAGACATATACCAATGAAAGCGAAACAGTTTTAGATAATTGTATGGGAAGTGGCAGTACAGGTGTCGCTTGCGTAAATACAAACAGAGATTTTATAGGCATTGAATTAGATAAGGACTATTTCAATATTGCAAAACAAAGAATTACCGGTAATCAAAAGTGATTATTGCTAACCTAGAAAAATTATAGGCAGAGGTCTATAAGCGCCTTTGCTGTGAAAGCGAGGTGCTTTTCTTTTGGCATCTGAATATCTAAAAAAAACAATCCAAGGATACGAAAACTACATAACACAGAGCGGAATTGATGATACAGTCATTGAAGCGTACATAGAAGCGTCAAGAACAGCTTATTTGAACGAAAAGGATATAGAGTATGGCTTGGCACTTTCAAAACGTGCTAAGGAGCTTATAGAGCATTATGTGCTTGATTTGGCAAAGATGACTATATGGGACTTGGATTATTATCAATTCAAGAACGAAACCACACCATATTCAATAAGAGATAAATACTTTAGTTTATTGTTACTTGAAAGCCATTATCTTTTTGAGAGCTTTATGCTTTACATGGAAAAAAACAGAAATCCATGGGAAAGATTTTATCTTCCAAGAAGAAATCCATTAAAGCAGGTAGCAGACCTTATTCAAGACCTATATGATGATAAACTTGACGAGGGCATGGTATTTTGCCCCGGACGTATTGGTAAGACGCAAATAGTTAAGATGGGGAATTTGTGGTTTGGTTCTAACAGACCAGAACGCTCTAATCTTTATTCAGCTTATTCTGACAAGATAACAGGCGGATTTTATGACGGTACATTAGAAATGATTACTGACCCAACATATGCATACGCCGAAATCTATCCTGATAACACAATAAAAGGCTTGACGGACGGAAAAGACCTTACTATTGACATAAATCGAAAAAAAACATACCCAACATTCACAATGCGCTCCATATATGGAACACTAAACGGAGCTTGTGACTGTGATGGGCTTGGAATATATGATGATTTATTCAGCGGTATTGATGAAGCATTGAGTGAAGACAGGCAAAACACAGTTTGGACTAAATTTGATAATAACTATATGCCTAGAATTAAGCCAGGGAAAGCTAAATTGATGGGAATTGGTACAAGATGGGCTCCAAGAGACGTGCAAGGACGAAGATTAGCATTGCTTGAAAACGACACAGAATATGCCACCGTAAGGCATAGGGAAATTATTATTCCAGCACTTAACAAAGATGGAGAAAGCAATTTTGATTATCCTTACAAGTTAGGCTATACAACGCAGGACTATAAAAGAAGAATGGCTTCATTTGAAAGCAATGATGATATGGCTTCATGGTTTGCACAGTATCAGCAAGAACCGATTGAACGTAAAGGACAAATGTTTAATGTTGATACTATGAATTTTTTTAAACCAGAAGAAATTGAAGGAATAAAACCTGACAGAATATTCGCTGCTAATGACCCCGCTTATGGTGGCGGCGATTTTGTATCAATGCCTATTTGCTATGAAATCAGTGGAGAATATTATGTCCCTGATGTTGTTTACAATGATGGTGATAAGTATATTACAATTCCGGAAGTAACAAATAGAATAGAACACCACCTAGATAAATTTCCAAGAAAAACGGCAGAAGTGCATTTTGAAGAAACAAAAACAACATCTGGCTACCGTCTCGAATGTGAAGATATATGGAAAAAAGATGGCTATCCAATATTGACAAGTCACGACCCAGCGGACAATCAGACAGCCAAAATGGACAGAATTAAAAATCATGCTCCAGATATCAGAAGATTACATTTCGTAGATATGAAGTACCAAACCAAAGAATACAGAAAATATTTTCAAAATATTCTTTCATGCACTTATGAAGGAAAGATGAAGCATGATGATGGAGTAGACTCTACAGCACAGTTATGTGACATGATTTACTCACATAAACGAAAAGCATCTATTATATCAAGCCCTATATAGGAGGTGACTTATGACAACCAAAGACTATCTCAATCAAATTAGCAGACTAAACCGCATGATTAACAATAAGTTGGTTGAAATTCAACAGCTCAAAGAAATGTCTTGTTCTATATCCGCTATAACAAATAGCGAAAGAGTGCAGACAAGCCTTAGCCCAGACAAAATCGGTTCCAGCATTGCTAAAATTGACGAAATGGAACGTAACATTGACAGCATGATAGATACCTATGTCGATAAGAAAAACCTCATTATCGCTCAAATAGACAGCATAGAAGATGAAGATTGCTATAATATCCTTTTTTCTCGATATATCGAAAAAAAGACCTTTGAGGTCATTGCAACCGAATTAAATTATTCATGGAGACAAATAGTAAGGCTTCATGGAAAGGCTTTAAAAATATTTGAGGATAAATATGGCAACGGCTATTTGAAGATGTCATAGAATGTCATATTGCCGTTATGATATTATTATAGTTGAAAGAACTGACAAAGTTTTTCGATAGCTTAATATCTCCTTGAAAGAAGCACTGTTGCATTTTGCAATGGTGCTTTTTTGCGTGAAATGAGGGTTTTATGAAGAAAAAGACAAAATCAAATAAATACACAATATACTGTCCGCAATGCCACCGCAGAGTTGCGGAGTGGGACGGAAAGTATTCAAGCAATGTAATTGTCGGATGCCGTAAGTGTCACAAAAAGATTGTATACCATACAGACACAGGCATTACGGATATTAAGCCGTGGGAGCCAAGGCGAACAGCAAGCGGCATGACATATCTTTAGGAGAAGTTAAAATGCAGAGAGGACGCAATATCTTATTTACAGAGGAACCGGAAATTACATACGAGAATGTATTAGATGTATTGCGTAATGTTTTTCCGGCTCACATACAAAATGCAACTCAAATACAATTCTTACTTGATTATGACAACGGACAACAACCGATAATCCGAAAAACTGCTAAGACATATAGACCGGATATTGATTGTGAATGTTCAGACAATGTGGCTCATCAGATTTCAGATTTTTGGACTTCTTATGCATGGGGGAATCCAATAAGTTTAGTCCAGAACGGCGATAGCGTTAATAACATTATTGCCGAAGGAATAACAGAACTTAACAAGCAATATGAGCTTGCTAAAATCAAGTCCAAGACACAGGAAATCGGAAGATTTGTTGAGATAGGCGCTACATGTAATGTACTGATTGATGTAAACACCGAATGGAAACCCGGGAAATGTTATTTTAGTCTTGATGTATTAGACCCAAGAACATCATGCGTTATTCGTTCAAACTATTATTCAGACAAACGGCCAATGATGGGAGTTACATACAGACACAGTAATGCAACTGGCAATACATATTTTACTTGTATTACCAAGGATTATAGATTTGAAATTATCAATCTTCAAGAAATTTCCAACGGAGATTATGCAAAAAAAGAGGCGTGGCAACATCGACAGCGCAGTGGCGAAGTAAATCCATTAGGCGTTGTGCCGATTGTTGAATATTTTCGTTCGTATGACCGCATGGGTGTGTGGGAACACCAGTTGTCTGAAATGGATAACCTTAATTTGTTGATTTCCGACTTCACAAACGATGTCGAACAAAACACGCAAGCTGTATGGCACACTAACGATGTGGAATTTCCAACTATTTTCAACAAAAGCGAAGATGGAACAGTAACAGAAGAAGTTAGGAAACCTAAATCAGGTGAATGGTTACAGACCTATACATCGCAAAATGGCAAAACGCCAATGGTTGAACCACTTGCCATTAACTATGATTATACAGGTATGCTCAACAACATTCAGTACCGCAGGGACAAAATACTGGAAAAATGCAATGTTCCATTAACCAACAGCAATGCCTCTAATATGACAGGTGTTGCATCCAACAACGCTTCCGGTTGGGACCATGCTGAGGCAGCTGCATCTAAACAGCAAATGATAACCGAAAGTTGCAAGATAGACGAGCTAGAGGTTGTGCTTGCCGCTTTGCAAAATAGTTCATTTTTGCCTGTGGACAGTCCGTTACGGCAACTAAACCTTGGCGACATTGAGGTAAATATCAAGCGTCAGAAATTATATGAGTTGTCAACAAAAGCTAACAGCATTGCCACGCTTATCAATATTGGTCTTAACGGCGGCAAGGTGCTTAATGCTATCCCGATATTTGATGACCCTAATGAAGTATGGGAATCAAGTAAAGACACAGTCTGTAAGATACAGGAAAGCAAGATTACGTCTGGCAATAGCAATACTGTATCGCCAAACAGTGGTAGAACAATGCAGGACTTGTCAGACCAAATCAGTAACAGCCCTCTGATTGATAAGAACAGGGCAACAAAATAATTATTGTTATCAAGCCATTAGGAATTATTCTAGTGGCTTTTTATATTGCACAGAGAAGTGGATAAAACACAAGTGGCAGAGAAGCCAATAAAACACAGAAAGAACGAGGTACATATCATGGAAACAGAAGTAACTAATTCAACCAATGCAACAGAGACAAACGCAGTAGAGACAACTCCTCAGGCTGATAGCGATAACAAGCCGACAGTTGAAGAACTTTTGGCGCAGTTAGCAGCGGAAAGAGCAGCCAACGCCAAGAACAAGCAGGCACTTGACAAGGCACTCAAGGAAAAAGGAGATGTAACCAAGGCATTGAGAGCCAAGCAGACGGCAGAAGAGCAGGAAGCAGAAGCTAAGGCGGAAGCAGAACGTATTCAGAATGAGAAGTACGAGGCGACGGTTAAAGAACTTAATCACATTAAGGCAGTTGCGGCGTATAGAAATTTTTCGTCCGAAAATGCGATTGAAAGCATGATTGAGGCGGTTGCGGATGGAGACCACGGTGCTATTGCAGCATTGATTGACAATGAGGTTAAGGCAGCTACCACAGCAGCTAAAGCTGAATGGATGAAGTCAAGACCAAGAATGAATGTCGGCGGTGAATATTCAGGCATGACAAAGGAACAAATAATGGCAATCCCGGACAGAGCAGAGCGTAGAAGAGCTATTGCGATGAATCCGAGCTTATTTAATTAGGAGGACAGATAAATATGGCAGCAGAAACAGGATTAATCAAGAAGGAAGACCTTGCAAGAGCAAGGGAAGTTGAGTTTGTCGAAATGTTCGGCTACTCAATTAAGAAGTTAATGGAAGCACTTGGCGTGACCCGCAAAATTCCCAAGGTAGCAGGAACGGTGTTAAAGACCTACAAGGCGAGTGGAACACTCGAAGACGGCAAGGTTGGAGAGGGCGAATTAATTCCGCTTTCTCATTATACAGTAGAGGCTGTATCTTACAAGGAAATTGAGCTCAAGAAGTGGAGAAAAGCAACGTCGGCAGAGGCGATTATTGAGAAGGGATATGACCAGGCAGTTGAAATGACTACGGACGCACTGCTCAGGGATGTCCAGAAGGGTATTCGTAAGGATTTCTTCACTTTTCTTGCAACAGGAACAGGAACAGCAAGCGGAGCGACATTCCAGAAAGCTATTGCTCAGGCGTGGGGGCAGTTACAGGTCAAGTTCGAGGATGACGAGATAGAGGCGGTTTATTTCATGAATCCGCTTGATGCGGCTGACTATCTTGGTGATGCAACTATTATCACCCAGAACGCTTTCGGTATGAGCTACGTTGAAAACTTCCTCGGACTTGGAACTGTTATTTTCAACAGCTCCGTAACCAAGGGGAAGATATACGCGACCGCTAAGCAGAACCTTGTACTTTACTATATCCCAGTAAATGGTGCAGACCTTAGTGAAGCATTTACGTTTACATCGGATGCAACCGGGCTTATTGGTATCCATGAAGCTCCTGACTATCCACACATGACAGCGGAGGATGTTGTTGCGTCGGGTCTTACTCTTTTTGCTGAGAGAATAGACGGCGTTATTATTTCGTCTATTGTTGGAGCTTAGGCAGTAGATGTATCAGGTAACAGAATTATTCGCGGATTTACAGGATAATTCGCACGTCTATATTCCGGGGGATATATTTCCCCGGAAAGGCGTTGAAGTCTCTGACAAGAGATTAGAAGAGCTGTCAACCTGTAACAATCTGCGTGGAATACCACTTATTAAGGTGGTTGGAAACGAAAGAAAAAGTAGTAATTACACCAAGACCGACATTAACCGCATGAGTACCGCCGACTTACAGGCACTTGCCAAGGAGCAGGGCATTGGCGGTGCCGAGCTGTTAAGCGGCGCAGAGCTAAAAAAGCTGTTAATTGAGAGGTTCAATTTATAGGAGGTTAGTCATGTACACAACACTAGAGCAAGTCAAAATCAGACTTCACCAATACCATATTGATACAGTCAAGAATGATGATAGCGACACCACGACTAATGTTGTGGTATTTGATAACATTGAGGACAATCCTTTAATTGAACAGCTTATTGAGCAGTCAAGGCAGGAAATAATCAGCCTAAGGAATTATCCGAGTAGTTATACACAAGAGCAAATTGGCAATGACATGACTAAATATGAAAACGTCATTGTTAATCTCACCGTGTATGACCATTCGCAAGCCGGTGAGAACTACATGGCAAGTATGAATGAGGGCGGCGTAAACCGCACTTGGAAAAACCGCAATGATTTACTTGCCGGAGTAATTCCGTTGGTTAAAGTGTTTTAACAGAGCCTAAAGGGCATTAAATAATAAGAAGATTGTGCGTTACCATGTTACTGATGTCGGCAATATGGTAGCAGGCGGTACACATTAAGGGTGGTGGGCGGTGTGCCATAATTAATGAAAACAGGAGATATAAAATGAAAGATGTTTTATTACAAACTTACCTGATAGCGTTACCAATAGCATTAGGCTATATAGTTTGGCTTCTGCAACAACAGAAAAAAGACAAAGACGCAAATAGTAAGGGTACAATGTTACTTTTGCGCGTACAGCTTATTGAATACCATGACAAGTATATGAAGCTTGGCGAAATCCCGTCTTATGCGTATGACAACTTTGTTGAGATGTACAACGCATATCACACATTAGGCGGCAACGGCATGGTAACTAAGATGTATAACGAAATACAGGCATTACATTTAGGCAAGGCAGGAGGTAAAGAATAATGGATTTTACACAGGTATCAACAGTCGTTGCAATCGTTGTAATAACTTACTTAATCGGATTAGCTGCAAAAGCTATTCCGTGGCTTAAGGATAACTACATTCCTATAATTGTTGGTGTCACAGGCGGCATCTTAGGCGTTGTCGGAATGTATGTAATACCTGATTTTCCGGCGGCAGATGTTCTCAATGCAATAGCAGTAGGTATTGTGTCGGGACTGTCTAGCACTGGTGTAAATCAGATTTACAAGCAGGTAAAGAAAGAGGTAAAGAAAGATGCTTGACATTAATAAGCAGAACATGAAGTACTCTCGGCAAGGGCAGCGTACAGTTGTATATGAGACTGACAGTGAGGGCAACATAATCTATGAGGGCTACACTGACAGCGAAGGTAACTTTATTCCGTATCTTGATGACGATGGCAATAAGATACCGCGCATCAAAGAGGAATACATAGGTTATTCACTGCCGGTTGCATTCAAAGCAAATATCGCCTTTAGCGGCGGTGAAGCACAGGCAGAAGAGTATGGCTTTAACGTGGCAGACTTTGACGCAGTTATGCTGACGAAACGCAACGAGCTACCATTGAGCAAAGGTGATGTTATATGGCTTGATAGTGAAATTGGCTACAAGGACGAGGATAAGGTTCATGTTGACGAGATTACAGCAGATTTCATCGTTGTCGGAGTAAAACCGTCCTTGACTTCCACAAAGTACATGCTGAAAGCTCAGGTGAAGTGATGGCAAAGCACAAGATTGTCGTTAATGTATTTTCGCAGAAGTCCATTGAGGACGCGATAAAAGGCTTACAGAGCTATCAAGATTATCTGACATATAAATGTCAACTACTTGCGGAAAAACTGGCAGAAAGAGGCGTTGAGATTGCGAGAGTACAGGTTGCGGAGCTTGACGCAATATTCACAACTGAATTGCTTTCAAGTATTCATTCTGAATATAAAGGAAGCGTAAAAGGTGGCGGCGTATGGGCGGTTGTAGTAGACAGCTCACACGCTGTTTTTGTTGAATTTGGAACTGGCGTTATCGGCAAGGCACAGCCATATAAAGGCACATTGCCTGAGGGCGTTACTTGGGAGTATGCAAGTGGTAAGACAATCAGACAGCTTGCCGATGGGCGTTATGGTTGGTTTTATAAGGGTAAGGATGGCAACTGGTACTTTACAGAAGGTATGCCATCAAGACCGTTCATGTACAACACAGCGAATGAGCTTAGGTCAATCGTTATCAGCACAGCAAAGGAGGTATTCAAGGACTAATGGCAAGTGAAAACGCATGGGCGTATGACATTGAAAGCACAATATATTCGATTGTCAAGGCTAAGACATATTCAGCAATCAAGAAGAAATACCCCAACTTGCTGTTTACCGACAAGGGGCAGAGTGACAGTTCACCGACATTCCCAACAGTCTACATCCACATGTTGGCACCGACAGAGCAAGGGCGAACGATTGACGGACAATCCATTAACGGCTTACTTGTCACATTTCAAGTTGATGTTAGCACGAACACAAGCAGTTCAGATGTGCGTTGGGTGATGAGCGAGATTGCCGAGGTATTCAAGGCTATGCGGTTCGAGGCTAAACCGATGCCAGAAACTTCATACGCAGACAAAATTTACAGAAGCACCGCACGTTTCAGGCGTGTTATCGGTGCAAATGACAGATTGTTGTAACTAAGAGCTTTTTAAGGCTCTTTTTTTATTTTCATTTTTAAGGAGGACAAAATGGCAGTAGCAGGTATATCTACATTAGGTGTTACGTTTGGTTACGGCACTGAAACAACAGCCGGAACTAAGCCAACAACATTCACACAGCTTACCAGAATTAATTCCATTGCCGGAATTAGTATCGACCAAGAGAACATTGACGCATCTGCTCTTGAAGATGCAATTACAAGAAACATAAAAGGCAGAGCTGATACGGGCGGAACATGGACTATCACAGTTAACCTTACCGATGCGACAGAGGCAGAATGGGAGACACTTATGTCTGCATATAAGGCATTAACAGGCGGCAAGCGTATGTGGTTTGAGACTGTAATTCCGGGTATTACCAAGGGATTTTTCGTTGTTGCTCAACCACCAGAGGATGTTCCGCATCCTACAATCGACCAGAATGGTCTGTTAACAGTCGAGTTCAACCTCATAATCGAGGAATACAAAGGACTTGACACAAAGGTGGAGCTTACACCGGGGGAATAGTAAGTCATTCAGCTAATATGGCTGTACTGAATGACGATACAGCCGATGATTACTTGTCGATGTATGGCAAGTAAGTGATTATTTGACAGAAAAGGGCGGTCTACGGACTGCCCCTTTTCCTATGGAAAACATAGGAGGAAAAGGAGAGCATAATGATAACATTTGATATTGATAACAAGGAATATAAGTTAGAGTTTGGCTTTGATGCCGCTGAGAATAAGGACATCGTACAGAAGATGTTCGATTATATGACCGGAGCATACATTTATAAGGAAAACGGCAACACAATCACCGCAATGTCTAATGGTGCCGGTAAGATGGTTGCTGATTACAGCGAAGTATGTCACATGGCGTTTTATGCCGGCTGCTTACAGCACAATTCAGTCACTAAGGCAGAAGCTAAGGCTCTGACACGAGCATATATAACACAAAAGAGAAAGACCGACAGCAAGTACGGTTATTATCAGTTATTTGACGACATTAAGAAGTGCATGGAGGACGATGGTTTTTTCGTATTGAGCGGTCTGCAGGAGACAATCGAGCAGATGAACAAGTCGGCGGCGGAGCAACTGGAGCAGATGCAGAAAGCAAAGAGAAAGAAGTAAATTTCCACAAACTGATATGGGAAGAATACTTCCCGCTTGCGTTTTCCATTGGCATAAGTCTTGAGGAATTTAAAAAACTCACACCTAAAACTTTAGGATATTGCTTAGAGGGCGAAAAGCTTAGACGTAAGGAGCGAGACAGGGAAGTATGGCTATGGACAAGACAATACGGCTTGCCGGCTATCATCATCGGTACAAGAGACGGTGCATGGGGCAAGGATAAGGTTGAATATCCTGAACAGGCTATATATGTTGCACAAGACCCAGTGGAGCAAGAACGGCTTGCAGAACGAAAAAGGCAGGAGCTACTTGCACAGCTTATGGGTATGCAAGAGAGCTTTGAACGCAATAAGAGAGAAAGAGGCGGTACGGAGTAATCTGTGCCGCTTTTATTTTTATGACGAGGAGGTGAGAGGATGGCAGAAGTTGACAGCTTGGAGATTGGGTTGCAAGCAAACGCCAAAAAAGCAAATGACAGCATTGAAACCCTTATCACTAAGCTTGGCATACTTGCATCGGCATTAGGGAGTGTCAACGGCTCACAGCTTGGTACACTGGCTATGAATGTCAATAATTTAGGTGCGTCCATGAAGTCGATAAACGATGTCGGTACAGCAAGCTTTACAAGGCTTGCAAAAAACATCACTAAAATAGCAAGTGTTGACAGTTCGGCACTTAATACGGTTGCAAGCTCACTTAATTCCACGGCGAGTGCATTTAATCAGTTTACAGCAGTGTCTGACAATGCAGCGCAGATTGGTGAAGTTGCCAAGAACATAGCAAAGCTCGGAAACAAGAGTGTACAGACCTCAATTACGAATATGCCGCAGTTGGCAACATCACTTACAAATTTACTCACAACGCTTGCAAGCGCACCGACAGTAAGCAATAACGTCATTCAGATGACTAACGCATTGGCGAATTTAGCAAGCCAAGGTTCAAGGGTGGGTTCTGCTTCACGGACAATTCAAAGAAGCCTAAATGGGGTCCAGAGAAGCGCACAGACGGCAACCAAAAGCACATGGTCACTGGCTAAGGCGTTCGGTAAGTTTTACGCTTCATATTTCATGGTCATACGTGGAATTAAGGGCTTGTGGACTTCGATTGAAAGTACCACGGACTACATAGAAGCATTCAATTACTATGCGGTTGCGTTCGGCAAAATTGGTTCCGAATGGGGCAAAGATTTTGAGAAATTCGGCTATGACAATGCCACTGATTATGCGAATAGCTTTTCGGACAGAGTAAGTGCGTTACTTGGTAAGCTTTCAGGATTACAGGTTGATGTTGAGGGTGGCTTGCTCACGGCAGACGGCGCAAAGAACTTAGGCTTGAATATTCAAGAGATTACGGAGTTTGCGTCACAACTTGCCTCGGTAACTAACTCACTGGGTCAGACAGGAGAGACAACCACAGCAATAGCAAAGTCAATGACAATGCTTGCCGGTGATATAAGCTCACTTTTCAACATAGACTATACATCCGTAGCCACCAACATACAAAGTGGCTTAATCGGTCAATCAAGGGCATTGTACAAGTATGGTATTGATATTACCAATGCTACACTTGCGACATACGCTTACAACTTAGGCGTTGAAAAATCTATAAGTGAAATGACGCAGATGGAAAAGCAGCAGTTAAGAGTACTTGCTATACTTGACCAATCTAAGGTTTCATGGGGTGATTTAGCTAATAAACGGAAGAAAGTTTATAAATTAACTTATCTTCCAAGTGTTGCATAAGAATAGAAATATCTTATGACAATCGGGCAATATCGGTGAAGGCTAAGGCTTTTAAAAACAAGATTTATATGGTATAATATAAGCATGAATAAAACTTATATTATATACAAAGTAACCAATAAAATCAATAACAAAATTTATATCGGAAAAACTTATAATTTAGAAAAAAGAAAAGCCCAACATTTATATGATATAGATGATGAGCTACCTTTTCATGCGGCTCTGAAAAAATACGGCATTAATAATTTTGAATGGGAGATTATTGATTATTCAGAGAGTGATAAGGAAATAAGGGAGAAAGAAATTTACTGGATTAAAAAATACAACTCATGTATATTTTTTGAGAACTCACAAGGCTACAATCTTACACTTGGCGGTGAAGGCGGAGTGTCTTGGAACTCTAAACCTGTATTACAGTATGGTTTAGACGGAAAATTTCTTAATGAATATATTAGCGCCGCTCATGCAAGTACATCAACAGGAGTTCAGCGTAGAGATATTGCGAAATGTGCAAACGGCGTTATCAAAAGAGCGGGTAAATATATTTGGCGTTTTAAAATCGGCAATTATCCAAAGCAAATTGTTCCTTATAGCGGTAAAACAAGTGCAAGAAAACACAAGGTAATGCAACTTGACAAAGATGGGTTTGTTTTAAATATTTTTGATTCACTTACTCAAGCAAGTAAAGAAACATCAACGCCAAGAACAAGCATATCTTTTTGTTTAAATAAGACTTATGGTACTGCAAATAATTTTGTTTGGATATACGCTGATGAATACAATCCATGTAAAGATTATAAGTATAAAGGCATAAAAGAAGGAAAAGGTATTTACCAGTTAGATGAAAATAAAAATATTGTTAATCATTTTAATAACTGCACAGAAGCAGCAAGATTTTTAAATGAGCCTGAAAAGGTACATAAACAAATATTTAAAGCAATTAAAACTGGAAATAAATGTAGAGGATTTTATTGGACTAAAGTTGAGAGCTATGCTAATGCCGAGATAACTCAATAGATTACGAACAGGCTATTGAGTATTGTAACGAGTAGGAAGTGAATAAATATAATCTTCCCAAGAGTGTCCGACACTACTGTATATAGGGCAGTATGAGGTGGAAGCGGCTACCACCAAACCAAACGTAAAACGTGGGTGATAATGTACTCTGAACTTATAGGAAACTATAAGAAGTATAGGATAAAGAGCCTATACGATAACATAATTGACAATCAATTCCCCAAGTAACATGATTAGGCAATTCAACACAAACGTCAAAGAGACAGGCATGGTATTAGGGCAGATTTTTATACCTGTCATTCAAAAGGTTATGCCTGTTGTTAATGGTGTAACAATCGCTATTAAGCGTATGCTTGTGAGTTTTGCAACGCTTATGGGTGTCAAGATTGATTTTGACGCTTTCGGGCAGAACGGCTATAAAGACACCACAGACGGCTTAGAGGATATGGCAGACGGCTATGATGACGTGGCAGATGCGGCTAAGAAAGCACAAAAGGGTGTTCGTGGATTTGATGAGCTTGAAAACAGAACCACAGGAACAAGTAAAAGCGGTGCTTCCGCTGGTGCAGGTGACACGATTGACCTCACGGACGAGATTGTTAAGGCTACGGAAGAATATGAGAAAGTATGGAACGATGCTTTTGACAAGATGGAGAATAAGGCTGAGGCATGGGCGGATAGAATAGTTTCCGCATTATCTCCTGTTAAAAAGATATTCAAGAATTTTTCAATCGGAGATTTTTTTGCGGCTGGACAAGATACATCTGCTCTCGTAAGCAGCATGTTCAACTGGTTTGCTGATGCAATAGATAATGTTCCATGGTTCACTATCGGCAAGAATGTAGGAAGCTATCTTGCTGGCTTGGATTGGACAGAAATCCTAAAGTCTGCTGCTAAAGTGCTTTGGCAAGGTTTCAAGGGAGCGTTAGAGTTTTACGCTGGAATGCTCGTATCAGCACCTTTAGAAACAGCGGTCATTTCATTTATGGCTATGCCGGGACTATTAAAAGCTATTACAGCAAGTAAATTTGCAACAGGTGTTGGAAAGCTTTGGGAAAAGTTCACATTGCTTGGCTCAGGAGCAGAAGCGGCGGCAGCGGCTTTATCAGGCAACACAGCGGCGGCATCTGCATTTGCTTTTATGTTTCCTACTTTGACTGACAAGATAACCGCGGTTAAAGGGGCGTTTGCGAATTTCGCAACATCCGTTCAAAATAAAGGACTTTGGAAAAGTATTAATGGCAGTATAACAACTGTCAGAAACAACCTCACAGGATTCCAAAAAGGAATTATCGGTGTTGCTTCAACCGCTATTGAGTTTACGGTGTTAAAGGATGCTTTTAATGAGCTTACAATAGGCAGTGATAATGTGCTTGGTTCTATTGGAAAGATTGCTGGTACTAGTGCGGCGGCGGCTGGTGCTATGTACCTTGCTTTCGGTCCGGCTGGTGTTGCAATAGCCGGAGTTACAGGGCTGGTTGCGGCAATAAGTGGTATAAGCTCAGGAATGAAAGAAATCAACGCTAAAGAGGTAGGAGACAGTATAAATAGTGCCTTTACAGCTCCGGGCGGAACACCTATTGACGAAGTTGCTTCTCAATACGAAGATATGATAAGCCAAATATCAGGAAGCTTTAGTTCAATCATCGAAAGTTCACAAAAGCTAGATGAAGCAGATAAGAACATAGAAACGATTTGGACAGAAATATCCAAAATCAAGATTGAAATGGATGCTGGTGTATTGTCGGTAGAAGAAGCACAAGAGAAGTTGATTCCGTTATTCGACCAGCTTGCAACAGCGGCAAGCGAAAAGTTCGGAGCTATGGAAAATGTACTTATTGCGGCGTTTGGTGAAAATGGTGCAATTAAGTCTGCTTATGACAGGCTTGGAATTTCCACGGAAAACACTATTAACACAGTAATACAGCTTAACGATAAAGCAGAGCAACGCATCAAAGAGTTAACTGCATTGATGCAAAATACTGACCCATCCAGCGAGCAATACGCCGCATATAGAGCGGAGTTAGGACAGTTGATAGGGCAAACCGATGAAGTTACTGAGGCGATGAACAGATATCAAACCTCATTGTCGCAGATTGATTACAGCAAATTGCTTAACGCTGACGGCTCACTTAATACAGATGCACTTGAAGATTATTTGTCTAAAGTTGCAAGCGTAACCGAGCAGGCACAGCAGGACATTGAAGAAGCAATGCTAAACGTGCAGAGTAGTTTGCAATCGGCACTCAACCAAGCTGTAACATTAGGCGATGATGCGAAAGCTGCAGAACTTCAAACTCAGTTGGACGCAATACCGCAGGCAATCACTGTGTTAAAAGGTGATGTTGCAAATAAAGCATTGGAGTTTACCAACACCATACAGAGTGACTTTATTGACAAGACAGATGAGGTAATTCAGAATGCATCCGAAAAATGGAGCAATAAGAGTTCATGGGAAAAGTTTTGGAGTGGTTTTTCGAGTGGGAGCGACTACGTTAAGAATAGCCTTAGCCAGTACAATAACACTATCAGCCAGCTATCAGGTGAAATTGAAACTTCAATGAGCACATTAGGCATAGAGGGTGCTGGCTGGGCTGGTGAAGCCGCAGAAAGCATATTCAGTGAATTGTTTGATGCGAAATATATAGGTTTTGGCGAGACCCCAGTATACACACTGAAATCCAACTACGAAAGTGTTATATCTAACGCAACTTCTAATCTGCCTAGCTATGTCAATAGCAAAATGAAGAATGTCGGCGGAGCTTCTGTTGCTGGATATGTAGGCGGCGTAAATAGTAATTCCAGCCAGCTTATTAAACCTGTAGCCGCACTTGCTGATTTAAGCATGAGCACTTTTATGTCGGAGCAAGGTTCGGAAAACGGAAAACCATCCTCTGAATTTAGCGGAATTGGTAAAAATTCCATTTTAGGCTATATACAAGGTATTGATAGCCTCGAAAAAGTTTCAACAGATAAAGTGTCCAGCATGGCAGCTAAGTTGAGCACTACTTTTGCAGACAAAGCAACTGTCAATATGCCAAGTATTGGCGTTCAAGTAATGACTGGGTTCCTTGACGGCTTGACCTCAATGGAACAGTCAGTATACAGCAAGGCAGACGAGATAGCCAAGAACGTAGCAAAGACTATTCAATCCGCCCTTGACATTCACTCACCATCAAGAGTTATGTTCGAGCTTGGTGCCTACACCACAGAGGGATTTAAGGAGGGCATGGAGAGCCTTTACAAGCCAACAGAGTTATCTATCAAGGATTTTGGCTTTGGAATGGTTGAAGCGGTTCACCCACAGCAGTTGTACAGTGGTTATGCCGATTACACGCCGAGCGTAAGCACATCGACAAGTACCACAACGCAGAACTATTACAACACAAGTTCGAGCGTGGACAATGCCGAGACAAACGCACTGCTGAGAGAGCAGAACGAGTTATTGCAACGCATACTTGCCAAGGAATACGGCATAAGCAAAAGCGATATAGGCAAAGCTTCAAGAGAGTATGCAAGAGACTTTTTTAAGCGGACAGGGCGTGACGCTTACACATTTTAAAAAAATTCTCAACAGGTGCATGACGTATCTGTTGAGGGTTTTTTATTACAAATCATCAATGAGGAGACGATATGGGCGTTCAAGATTACACAGAAAATTTAAAATTTTTGTATGAGTATTTGTCAGAAACAAATTATGAGTTGGCTGAAAAATTGTCAAGGTTCATTCGGGATGGAATTGGAAAGCCGGAAATATTGTTAGAAAGTGCTGTATACGCAAGCTTTAACAAAGCCTATTGCAATTCGGCTTTGCTCTTGTTAGAAGCTTACGAAGCTTATTTGCTAGAAGCAGGAAGTGATTTATATCCTTTTATAATTTATGCGGCGCGAGAAGAAATTTTAAAGAACATGATAAATGTGAAGTCAAACACATCAAGTAAAAGCCTGTACTTGCTAAAAATGAGCAACGGAACAGTCAAAATTGGAATTGCCGCAGATGTAGAAAAGAGAGTTAATCAATTAAAACATGCTTCTGGAATGGATATAGAAAAAATTCTATTTACAGATAATTTTGATGATTCTAAAAAACTAGAAAATCTGCTTCACAAAAAATACAAAAATTGTAGAAAAAATGGAGAGTATTTCTTGCGTGAATTTTCTGATGTAGAAAAAGACATTATTAAGCTTGCTAAAGAAAAAAACGTAAAAATTCACAGGATTTCTTAATGCCATTCATAGAAATCCCTCGTAAACCACCAATCCGACCAAGAAATTACTTGTAGCATGAATTGACACGTCTCCCATAAAGTAGTAGTATTAAGTCACTACACAAATATGGGAGGTATTGTTATATGGAAGAACAAGAAACAAATGTAACTCAAAATCAGGGAAGTGGCGTAGGTGGCGCAATATTGGCTATATTGATTGCAGGAGTAATTATTGCTTCGTTTGTTTTAATTTCACAAGACAAAATGGATGTTGCAGTATATGTTATCGCTACTTTTTTGGCGGCGATATGGTTGTTTTTAACCATAAGGTTATGTGTTGATGTCCACGCAATCAGAAAACACCTTGACAGCAAGGAGAGCAGATGATATGAGAAGATTAAAAATCGGAGCAATTATTTTATCTGCCGCATTGATGGTTTGTGGTTGCAATAGTCCACAGGGCAATGCAGAGACAACTACACCGGCAAAAACCACAATCGAGAAAATTCCAGAAACAACTACTATTGCAGAAACAGCAACCGAAGTTGAGCTGTCTGATAGCCGTAAAGGACAATATGATGTTACTGGTGGAAATGTTGAATATACTGCCTTAACTAGTGGCATGAAATCACAATATATTATAAATGCTACGGCTGATAATTCTGACATGGCAACTATAATGTATTTTGTATTTGCTGGAATAATCAATGATGTTGATAGTGAATATATTGATTTTACTTTAACAATAAAATGTTCAGATGGCAGTATTGTTTACTCAAAAATAGGCGGTAAAACAGTTGTAGGCAGCACTGATAGATATGGGAATATATTGACAACACTTCCTGAATGGTGTGATTTGGGAATTGATGTTGAAATTGAAGAAAATAAAATGTGTTTTTATGATACATTTAACAGTTTTTCTCAATTTTTATCTGATGCTTTCGGGGTAGAATATGAGCCTATAACACCTGATAATACAAATGAAGCCGACAATATAGTTTACGAAGATAGTTACATAAGAGTAGAATACAACGGGGTTGAGAAATCAAAATATTATGCTAGCAGTTACGATATAATAGTCACTGTAGAAAACCTTACGGACAACAGTATGACTGTACAAGTAAGGGAAACATCTGTTAATGGGTATATGGTTGATGCTCTTTTCTCTTGTGACATTGCATCGGGGAAAAAGAGCAAAGACAGAATAAGAATACCGAGTGATTTTGCGAAAGAACATCAAATGTCGGATATTGAAAATATTGAAACAAAATTTCATTGTTATAACTATGACGTTGACTGGAGACTTGATACAGAACCAGTTGTATTATATCAGAAATAGCAAGAGGGAGCTGAAAAGCTCCTTTTTGTTTGCAAAAAAAATTTAAAAAAGGACTTGACAAAATGTAGCAACAAATGTATTATAAAAGCACAACAAAATGTTGCTACAATTTAAAAGGGAGAGTGATTAAGTTGTCGCCTAAAATGGGACAAAAAATTAAAGACAATCCAAAAGACTATATGTTAAGAACAAGGCTGGATGAGGAGACTTTAAAAAAGTTAGACTATTCTGCCGAGAAATTTGATATTAGTCGCTCCGAGGTTGTCAGACGTGGTATTGAAAACGAATACCAGAAAGCAAAAAAGAAGTAATCGCAAGATTTGACGGTCACACGATTACTTCCCAATCACCAATCCGCAGAGGAATTGATAAGCATATTCTATCATTCCTTTGCGGAGAAATCAAGAGGTTTTTAATAGAAAGGAATGGTATGATATGGATTATAAGAAAATAATAATTGCAATGTTAAGCTCTATCAGCAACGAGAAGATTTTAAGGCTTATTTATGGATTTGTTCGCGCTGGTTACAATGAGGAGCGGAATACAGAGAAGGGCGGTGTTGCATAATGGCAGAGCTTGTAAAGATTGAGGGAACAGAGCTGGCAATCCGTGAGTACAACGAACAGAGAGTTGTCACACTTGATGATATTTGTTCTGTGCATAAATGTGAGAAAAAGCGTTTATCAAGGCATTTTGAGAGAAAAAGAAAACATTTTGTGGAAAACGAAGATTACTATACGATTACAAGAAAAGAGTTGAGCGACCTGATGTCGCCTAACTCAAAAATAGTCGGAAATCCGAATATTAAAATCCACCTTTTTACCGAAAGCGGATACTTAATGGTTATCAAATGCCTTGATGATGATTTAGCATGGCAGGTACAGCGACAACTTGTCAATGCATACTTCAAGGCTAAGGCACAGCCGCAGACAGCGGTTGCACCGGTGCAGGTTGAGGACACCAAGTACAACACAAGCAATACGCTGGTGCCTAAGGTCAAGAGTTGGTATATCCGCAACAGAAGCAACCTTGAATGGGTTGCATATAAGACGAATTGCAAGCTTTCATACGTTTGCCATAGGCTCTTAAAGCGCATAGGCGAAGAGTACGACCTAGATGCGGCAAAGAAGATATACGAAGCGGAGACTGGACACGCACCGCAGTACCCACTTGATATTGTGGACTATTTTCCTCAATTATCGGCAATGGCTACATGGTGGTTGAATGACTTGATTAAAGTAATTGAGGAAGAAAATAAATGAACAGGCAGCACCCTAGAAATGGGGTGCTGTTTTTTGTAAGCAATTTTTAATGGGACAAATTGTCCCTTTTAAGCATTGCAAAGGTATGTACGTTAAACGTACTTTTAGAATGTATTGTTTGATGAAAGGAGCATGAGCGATGGAAAATTCAAGAATTGAAATCAAAACAGACGGAGCTTTTTCACAGATATTCATTGACGGCAAGAAACTCAATGGTGTAAGGAACTATAAGTTAGAACATGCAGCAGGTAAAGCACCGACATTAACGCTAGACCTCAACGCATTTAATTTAACCGTTGACGGACAAATGCTATTGATGCAGAAGGGTGTCGGTGAGATTGATGTGAGTATAAAGGGGTAGCTGATAACTACCCCACAGTTTTAGCCCGAAATGCTTTCAGGAGCATTTGAAGCAATAGGACATTGAGGTAAATTACAATCATTGCCACAGCTAGTATAATCGCAACTTGCAATACCTTTGGCATACTCAAAGCGTTCAGTTGTTGAAGCGTTGATGTAATTAACTTTAATCGAATAGTCCTTGTTTTGGGTTGGGCAAAAACCATATACTCTTTTGTACATAATACACCTCCTCTCAACGGAGATTGTAACACGAAAAATAATTAAAATCCACTTTTACAATTTACTATACTAAAATCTGCATACATTCTGTAAACAAAGCGTAACCTAGATTAGATAAGAATAGTATAGATAAGATTAATATATATATATATTATATATAAATATATATATTAATAAAAAACAGTAAATTATATAGATAATATAAAGGGCAGTCCACAAGGGCTGTCTTTTTTATTAGATAAATTAGACACATGGAGGGATAAGACTATGAACATTGGTAACAGAGTATTTGCGGTTCAGGGCTATGCTGTGACGCAGAACTATGCACAGCACATTGAGGCAGTCAAGAATGGCGGTTATGCACAGGGAATTGACCTTGTGCCGCAAAAGGACAACAGATACATTCAGAGCGACATAGTGGCTCATTCAGACGGCACAGTGCTTTACGCTGGCAACGGTGACGGCTATGGCAACGCTGTGTGGATTCTGCATAATGGCAACTATGTGACTGGCTACGGACACATGAGAGAGCTTAGGGTTAAGACAGGCGATGTTGTTAAGCGTGGTGATGTGATTGGAGTTGTTGGGACTTCTGGTCGCTCAACGGGCATCCATCTTCATTTTGAACTCCGCAAAATGGTAAAGCCTTATACTGTCAACGCCAGTGATTTCTGGGGAGCTAACTCCTTTATGAACACTTCCAAGTTTGACTGGGTAGACCCGACACCATACATCAATGCTGATTTACCTAATCAGACACCTAAGGTTGAAGCAAGCACTGACAAGTACTATCGTGTGCAGGTCGGAGCTTTCGAGAACAAGGTTTACGCAGTGAACATGGCAAGAGGCGTGCGCTCCAAGGGATTTGATACAATAATCAAGTATTATGAGGGCAACTACCATGTACAGGTCGGAGCATACGAGGCTTACTGGCGTGCTACAGCAACAAGGCTCAGGCTGTTAGCGTCCGGCTACAAGGGAGCGTTCATTACTAATAAGACAGGACAGGACATAACATTTTAGCATCTATCATTGATAGGTGCTTTTATTATGCCCTAGAAAGGCGGTAAAGGTGGCATACGGCGGTTTCTTAATTAAGGTGGGAGAATATATCATCCCGCAAAAATTTATCAAGGCTGACACATATAAGGCGTATGTGAACATGCAAGACATAGACGATTACCCGGATGCTAACGGCTATCTGCACCGTAACGCCGTGGAATTGAAAGCACTAAAGGTTGAGTTTGATGTGCGTGCCATGCTGACAGGCAGTGAATTAGAGGAGCTTATGTCGAACATTCGCAACAGTTACACTAATTCAAGGGGTAGAGAGTGTATAATCACAGCTTTTATTCCTGAGTACAACGATTATGTAACGCAAAAAGGCTACCTTGCCGACTTTCAACCGCAAATATACGGCACATACGGCGGTGAGCTTCATTACAGCTCATTCCACATGTCTTTTATAGGAGGCGTATACAATGGTTGATTACAGCTTACAGGAATTGTTCTATACTGCCAACACAGATAAGCAACTCATTATTGCAACAGATGACGGCTCTGTGACAATCACCAACACGGAGCTGCATCAAGAGAGTTTTGAACTGACTGAGAGCTTGTGCTCCGAGAGTGAACTTACTTTCGGAGCGTGTGAAGCGGCGGCGGTTAAGTTCACAATTTCAAATATTTTCACTTCACTGAAAGACAAGTGGATAACTGTTAAGATAATCCTTGATGGCAACAGCGATAATTCGTTCATTTTAGGGCGTTATAAAGTTGTGTCTGATAAACCTACGGCAGACCGAATAAAACGCGAGATTGAGGCTTACGATGCGTTGTACGATATGATTAACGCCGATGTGGTTGATTGGTACAACAGTATTTTGCCGACAACGGACACTTACATCACATTCAAGACTTTCAGAGACAGTTTTTTTGCTCATTTTGGCATCACGCAAAAAGAGATTACTCTTGTCAACGATACTATGACTGTAAGCAGAACTGTTGACACTGACGAACTTAGCGGCGGTCAAATCCTCAATGCTATCTGCGAGATTAACGGTTGCTTGGGGCATATCGGCAGAAGTGGGCAATTCGAGTTTGTATACCTTAGCAACACGGCACCTATAATAATCAACAAGAGCTACTACACAAGTGCTGATTATCAAGACTACATTGTGTCACAGATTGACAAGTTGCAAATTAGACAGGACGAGAACGATATAGGAGCTATTGTCGGTACAGGCAGTAACACCTATGTTATCGAGAATAATTTTCTTGTTTATGGCAAGGATGCGGCACAACTAAAGGCTATTGCAACTAATGTATTCAATCGCATTAAGGGTATTACATATCGCCCAGCAGAAATATCAAGCGCAGGAAACCCATGTATTGAAGTCGGCGACGCAATTAAACTGTCAACTAAGTATGCAGAACTAACTACTTATGTCTTAGAACGCTCCTTGAAAGGCATACAAGCCCTTACAGACAGTTATACGGCACAAGGCGAACAATTACGCACCACACAGATAAACAGCTCTAATAAGTCAATTACACAACTTAAAGGTAGAGTGAACCGACTAATCCGTGATGTAGACCAGAACAAAGCGGAAATATCGAATGTTGAAGCCGGATTAAAGAATGAGATAACACAGACCGCATCGGAACTGGATGTAAAGATACAGAGTTTGCAATCGCAGATAGATGGCGAGATAACCGTCATCAACGGTCACGGAGTACCAACACTCTATAATTACCCGGCATACAACTGGGTAGCCGGTCCCAAGGTTGGCGATATACTTGTTGAGGGCACAAAGTTCACTTATTCGGATGAGGTGTATCGTAAACACCAGAGGACATTGTTTTTCGATGAGGATACGGCGACTACATACCGTTTTATAAAAAAGGATGATATGTGGATATGGGAGCCGATAGCCGACACTGAATATTCGGTGATTCAGAAGCAGATAGCAGACCTTAATGTAACTGCACAAGGAATTACTCAGAGCGTTGAGCAGCTGTCAACCAAGGTGACGAATGAGTATATCACACAGATTGATGCCAAGACACTTGTAGCGACCACAGCAGACGGAATCAAGGAAGATATATCTAAGACGTATACTACTAGGGATTATGTCAACACACTGAGTGCAGAGTTCAACAGGACAGCAGAGGGACTTACTGCACAGATAAGTGAGGTTAATGAAGCTCTTGATGGTGCCAATGAGGTCTACACCATACAAGGAACCCCAACCTTACAAAATTATCCGGCGTACAACTGGACATCGGGACCAGTGGTGGGTGATAAGCTTACGCAGGGATTGAGGTTTACTTATTCAGACGCAAGCTATAAGAAACACAACAGAGCACTTGTTTATGATGAGGTTGCCGGCAAGACGTACAGGTTCATCAAGAGCGGTGACACATGGGGGTTTTCCGATGTTGGCGATACCGAATTTTCGTGGGTCAATAAGAAGTTAGCTGAGTATAAAGCTACGGCAGACGGACTATCTGCTGATTTATCAAAGTTCGAGACTAAGGTTAACTCAGATTACATAACCAAGATTGATGCTCAGGTGAGCATTAAACTCTCAGCGGATGAACTGAAAGAGGACTTTAGCAAGACGATAAGCAATTATTCAACCACTACGCAGATGAACTTAGCGATAAGCGAAAGCGCAGAGGGCATTATGACGAATGTAAGCAAGACTTACGCAACAAAAGGGGTTGTCAGCAGACTGGAAACGTCTATCAAAGCTACGGCAGAAGGGCTAGAAACCAAAGTGTCGAAAGACAAGCTTGTAACCGAAATCAACGCCAGTGCCGAAAAAGTATTGATTTCATCGAGCAAGCTTGATTTAAAAGGGCTTGTCACAATATCGGCATTACAAGAAAGCGGACAGACTGTAATCAATGCTGATAATATAACAACCGGAACAATTAAAGGGCGGCGACTTGAAGCGTGTGCAATGGACGGCGGAGCCATTGCAATAGGGGCAAACAACATTGTAATGAATGAAGCGGGACTGTGGGTAATAGGTGAATGTTCAGCAGACAAGCCGGCTTACCAAGTTAATAACAGAGGTGAGATAATGCAATACTGGACAGATGGTATACGCCGATTCTACTCTAACGGTTTAGGCGTGAGCGGAACATGGGTAACACATTTTGACGAATACACCGCATCATCGGATTGGTACAAGATATGCATTGCCGCTAATAATACATCAGATGCACGATACAAGAACACAATCAAAAGTCTGGACGATGAAGAACACATGGAAGAACTTTTTAATAGTCTAAAGCCATCAGCATTTTATTATAACAAAGGCACAGAATACGTGGAAACCCAAAGACACCTGGGCTTCATCGCACAAGACATTGAGAAAGCGATTACAGAAGCAGGAATCGAGGCAGACATGGCATTATTTGACCATATCAACGAGGATAAACTTGGAGTTAATAAGCAAGAGTTAATAGCCCTGTGTGTATGGCAAATACAAAAACTTAAAGCCCGCGTAACCGAGCTTGAAAAGAAAGGAGAGGTAGCATGAGTAATTATGACATAAGGGCATTCAGAAGTTCACTTGCACAGTACATCAATCAGTCGCCGATTGAAACTGAGGTAAAGCTACTTGCACTTAAGGATTTGACTACACAGTTAGAGAAAGAAGCAGATGCCGCAGTTGCCAGAGAAGTGGCAGAATTGGAAAAAGCGGCGCAGTTAAGAGCTGCTAAGGAAAAAGCAACCCAAAAAGAAAGCGAGGTAGAAGATAATGGCGATTGACTATAACAAGCATAACTGGGCTTACGGCGAGGAAATTACACCTGATAAGCTCAATAACGTGGAGAATGGCGTCAAAACAAATGCAGACGCGATAAATGAGGTAAATAATAATTTAACCTCAAAGTTGGATTTCTTTAATCTGTCTAATTATGATAACTCGGGTATATTAAATTTAAGCAAAAAACAACCGTTCATGGGTTACATCGAATGGAATAGTAATAATACTCCATCTCAAGGCAATAGCTGCATGGTCTTTGGGTATAATCTTGTGGTGATAGCGATATCGAAGCCGGGCGGCATCTATTCCATTAGTACAACCGAACCTTACGAGTGGGTTAAAAGAAATTAATTTTAAGATAGTTCAAGTATGCTCCTCACCTATGTAACTGTAATGTTTGTCGGTGTAAGCACTTGGCTTATCCATGACAAAACCTCCGTATTTTGTATTTTTTTGTCAAACTTTGGTTACTAATTGTTCAAATTTCAATACAATAAAGTGCTATTATTGACTTGTCCGACAAGGACAGGTTCAAGCTTTGGCAAGCAAGGGGCAGTGTTGATTGGCGTTGGCATTGTTCCTTGCGAGTGGGGGTTATTAGTTGTTGACATTGGCAAACAAGTGTTCTATAATTGGGACATCGCTACTGGATAACGTGTGGAAGTTTTGGAGGGTTGCAAAATGGGAGAGGGTAATGCTAATGACTACAAACAAAAGATAATTGAAATTGTTAATCAAATTGAAAACATAAAAATACTAAGACTTATACTTGGCTTTGCAAGAACCGGGTATGAAGAAGAAAAAGCCGGGGATTAATCCCGGCTTTCGTCAAAAACAAAATTTTCTAAGAAATCACACAATAATTCTTTTTTAGCGTTTGGCATTTTGCTATACGCAATGATAATTTTCTTAAATCTAACGTCTTTTAATCCAATTTTCATTGTTACACTTGAATACTCTTCGTCTAAAGCAGTACTAGTTATAGGCTCGTCTGTCAAATCTGTTATGCCTATGCCGAAATAATCAGATAATGCTCTGATTTTGCCCGGACCTGGCATAGAGTTTCCTTTACACCACATATTAAGTGTTGTAGGATTTACGCCTAAGTCTTTAGCAACTTCGATTTGCTGCTTGCCATTTAATGCTATATACCTATTTAGGTTTTTAGCAAAAAGCCGCTTCTGTTGTTCGTCCGTCAACTGCCTCGCCTCCTTCCTAAAAGCATTGTACACCAAAGCAAAAATAAATTCAATATGAAATTCAATTATTTTGAATTTTAGTGTTGACAATTCAATTTAATTGGATTATGATTGTATCATCAAATCAAGAAAGGAGCGATTATATGCCGAGAATTTCACTTGAAGCAGTTAGAGTAAATGCTAAGATGACACAAAAAGAATGGGCTGAAAAGCTTGGAGTTTCAAACACTACGGTTGTTAACTGGGAGAAGGGCAACACAGAGCCAAGTTTGTCACAGCTTAGAGAAATGAGCAGATTATCGGGAGTTCCTATGGACTTTATTTTTGTACCCGATAAATTCAATTAAATTGAATTTGCGTCAATAGGAAGGAGTAAACGGTGAGGAAAGCATTAAGACGTTTTTTTAACCGCCATTTTGTGAAAGTAAAGTTCTTACAGAGTATTTTTGTTATTCCGTACCAGTTTGAGGGCAAGAAGTACTTACATATTTCGCAAATTGGCAAAGAAGGACGGGTAATAAGAAGAACCTTCCTCATAGAGCATTTGGTTGATGATAACTTGGCGATTACAGACCAAACGCTCGCAGAGGAAAAGAATGTGTTTAAAAACCCTAGCTTATTTTAAGCCAAGTGGTATAACCACATTCTTTACATTCAGGCATTTGTTCGCCTTGCTTTACGGTAATTATTCCTTTTTCGGTATCGTTACCGCATTGCATACACACATATATGCCTTTTTCGGCAATATCGTATGTGTTGAGTGCCTGCGATGTATCATCGGACATAGTTTCACCTCCTTATGAAATGATAGGGAGATTATAACACAAGAAAGGAGAAGAATGAACGAGTTAATCAAAGTTGATGCTGATGCACAGGTTGTATCAGCAAGAGAACTGCATGAAGCCCTTGGAGTTGAGAAAAGATTTAGTGCTTGGTTCGAGACAAATTCTCAAGGGTTCGTTGAGGGAGAAGATTTTACAAGTGTACTTTCAGGTACGGTTGTAAATAACGGAGCACACAGAGAGTTGCAGGATTATAACTTGTCTGTTGATATGGCAAAGCACATCTGCCTTATGAGCAGAACGGATAAAGGTAAGGCTTGCAGGCAATACCTTATAGATGTTGAAAAGGCTTGGAACACACCAGAGCAGGTAATGGCAAGAGCATTAAAGATTGCTAATCAAACAATAGACAGTTTGAAAGAGAATAACATAAGGCTTATTGAAGCTAATGAGAGAATGAGGCCGAAAGAGATTTTTGCTGATGCCGTGGCTACAAGCAAGACTTCAATTCTTGTCGGAGACTTGGCGAAGCTGATATGTCAGAACGGCTACCAAATAGGACAGAAGCGGTTGTTTCAGTGGTTAAGAGATAACGGCTATCTTATTAAGAGAAAAGGTGCTGATTGGAATATGCCAACGCAGAAATCTCTTGAATTAGGGCTGTTTGAAATCAAAGAAAGCACACATATTGACGGAAATGGTTGCAATGTTACAACGAGAACTCCTAAAGCTACCGGAAAGGCTCAAATTTATTTTATAAACAAATTTCTAGGAAGCAAGAAAAATGAGGGATTTAACTAATTGTAGATTTGGCAGGCAGATAGCCATAAAACCAGCCGGGAAAAATAAATATGGAAATATTTTGTGGCTATGTAAGTGTGATTGCGGAAATGAACATATCGTTGCAAGTGGGAAGCTAATTCAAGGGAAATCTAAATCGTGTGGTTGCTATGCTAGAGATATTCATGCAAAGGAGCTAAAACAACATGGACTTACCGCAGGCGGGAAACCTCGAACATTTACAATTTGGAATGGAATGAAGTCAAGATGCTATAACCCTAATGCTGTATCATATAAGAACTACGGAGCAAGAGGCATAAAGATATGTGATGAATGGCTGACTTTTGAGAAATTTCATAATTGGGCAATGTCAAATGGATATGCGGACGGATTGGAAATTGACAGAATTGATAATGAAAAGGGATATTACCCTGAGAATTGCAGATGGGTGAGCAGAACTTTCAATAGAAAGCATCAAAGAAAAACAAGATATTTAGAAATATTTGGCGTGAAGTTGAATATTTCTGAATGGTGCAAAGAGGTAAAGATGTCAAGGAATACCGCATACAAATATTTGAGTAAAAGTGATGAGGCATTTACGAAAGAAATTGAGAAAAGAATCAGAACAGGCAAAGGACAAGTTTATTTTGTTAATAAGTTTTTAGGGAGAGGAGAATAAAATGGCAATCAAAGCATACAAAGGGTTTAACAAAGACATGACATGCAAAGGCTTTCAGTACGAAGAGGGCAAAGAGTACGAAACTGACAAGGCAGAAGTGTGCGAAACAGGTTTTCATGCTTGCGAATATCCGCTAGACTGTTTTAACTATTACGCTCCAAGCGAGAGCGTGTTCCACGAAGTCGAGCAGGACGGCAAGATAAGCTACAAGCCAAACAGTGATGACACAAAACTTGCGTCAACAAAGATTAGAATAGGAGCGAAGTTAAATATAGCAGGACTTGTTAAGGCGGCTATTGAGTATACGTCAAGCCGAACAAAGAAAGAGGCGGACAGCAACTCTGACTACGGAGCGTCCTCAGCAACAGGTAACTACGGAGCGTCCTCAGCAACAGGTGACTACGGAGCGTCCTCAGCAACAGGTGACTACGGAGCGTCCTCAGCAACAGGTTACAAGGGAGCGTCCTCAGCAACAGGTTACAAGG
>ENA-OOXY01000195-OOXY01000195.1-human-gut-metagenome-genome-assembly--contig:-NODE-195-length-69351-cov-7.991038_pt1 | contig 69351 bp, 54 predicted proteins | sample MGYA00241593_ERZ501355 | MGnify/ENA primary metagenome ERZ501355 (study PRJEB25962, sample SAMEA2042739) | human gut metagenome | biome: human gut; feature: human-associated habitat; material: faeces... | reverse complement strand
CAGAGAACCTTGTTTCAAAGCTCTCTAATCCCGAATTCGGATTCATAAGTTGGTTGTAACTATTCAGAACCCCTTCGGGTTCAATAACCACTTGTTGTGCAAAACAGAGAATTGAAAAAATTTTTTCTACTCCGATTTGCTGTTACTTTGTGAATAAAAATGCTGTTTTTTATTTGGATGGCTGTCTTGTGGATAAAGCACTATCATCCGTATTTCATTCGCTTCATTTTCGTCTTTTGAGACGATTTTGAATATATTTATTAGCATTTGCACCTTCAAATTTAATACTTATCCACCGTCATTTCGCTGAGTAGATTTTGTGACAGATTCGCATTTTTACAGCGTTTCTGATACAATAAAAACATAAAATTCCTCGGAAAGAAGGTGGTCTGAATGCCAGTTAACGTCACAGAAGAATTCGTTCGTCAGCTTATGGCGCAAGTTGATTTCCTGACGAAGCAGAACAGAACATTAACAGCTACTGTTGACAGCATGAATCAAACTATTTCTGAACTGAACCAGACCATCAGGGAACTGAAGGAGCAATTAAACAAAAACTCCAAAAACAGTTCTAAGCCGCCTTCATCTGACGGACTTAAGAAGCCTGCTGAAAAAAAGAACCGAAGTCTCCGCGAATCCTCTGGAAAGAAGCCGGGTGCTCAAGCAGGTCATGATGGTGCTCATCTTTCTGTCACTGCCAATCCGGATCACATCAGGAACCATATGCCTTCTGACTGTACCGGATGCCCTTATCGCGCGAAATGTCTGGATAAGGCCTGTATAAAAGAAACCCGCCACGAGATTGATGCGGTTGTGACTGTAGATGTCACTGCGCATAATCTTATTGAAGTATACAGATGTCCTTTGCATGGGGGCGTGAAAACAGGATCATTTCCCGAAAACATAAAGGCAGCTGTCCAGTATGGTAAAAACCTTCAGGCAATGGCAGTAGCTTTTAATACTGTAGGTGCTGTCAGCATCAGCCGTACGCATGAAATCCTGTCTAGTGTGTTTAACATTCCTCTGGCAACCGGAACCATCAAAAACATGGTGTCACGCTGTGCGGAATCGCTGAAAGATACTTATGGGCGAATCCGTCTGATGATGGTCTCACTCGGTCTAATTCATTGTGATGAGACCGGATGCCGCGTAGATGGAAAAACCTGCTGGGTTCACGTTGCATCTGATCCAAATTATACATACCTGACTGTAAATCGGAAACGCGGTCAGACAGGCATGGATGCTGCGGATGTACTGTAAGTACGTAATCATCCGTATCTGTCAGCAACTATATTTTTCTGATACACTCTTTTCATAACAAAGAAAGGAAACTGTATCATTATGAAAACAGATGAAAAAATCACACTGTGGTCTGAAAGAATCCATGAATTTCAATTCAGTGGGCAGACTTGTAAAACATGGTGTCAGGAACATCACGTTCCAGTCTCTACAATGAATTACTGGATGCACAAGCTGAAAACATTGGACGAACAATCGGATACAGATATGATTTTTGCAAAAATGCCAACAGAAAAAGAAATTTCAAAGAATGAGACTTTGAACATCAGCCCGTCTCCAGTCCGCATTTTTATCACAAACGCTATTCGGATCGAAGTGATGCCGGAATGCCCACCGGAACTTTTTCATGTTCTGATCCAGGGACTGAAAGATCATGCTTGATCTGGCGGGTGGCACAACCGTTTACCTTGCCTGTGGAGCTACCGATCTGAGAAAAAGCTATCACGGACTGGCTGCAATTATCAGTAAGTACGTAATCATCTGTACCTTGATTACGTACTTACCAAACTTACGATATTTTCTCAAAAATATGATATCATGATAAGGTACTTGTGGTTGAGGATTTACGAAGAGGCAGAGTTGGGATGCGTTTTGGAAGAAAATTTTTAGATAAAGATAGCGGAAATACATTCCTGCCGAGTAGTTAAGCTACAAGATAAAATCAAAAATCTATAGCATCTGAATTGTATTAAATCACAATATTAAAAGAAAGGAAACGTGTGATAATTAATTCTTAGTTATCATACAAACGAAAATGGAATTTGGTGCAAAATTACTATCAATAATTATGAAATTGATATGTAATAATATTTCTGAAAATAATTTTGTAAATGAATTACTTGCGGCGTTAATTGATGCGGAGACTGGAAAAAGCATAGATACAATTAAAAAATTCATTTATAATGAAAAATCTAAGCTTACAAATATAATTTCAAAAGAAAAACTAAAATCTGCCAATATTTGTGATATGCATATAGATTACGTTATAGAGGAAATCCAAGTACTATTTTCGAATTGTGTAATTACAGAAAAAGTGTTAAGACAATGTGGTTATAATCCAACTATGTTGTATGAGTACCTGCGGGAAGAATACAGAAAACTCAAGAAGAATGATATAGAGTATGAAAGCGATATTGAACGAGGATTGTATATTGTAGCGCAGGAATTTACTAAGTTGATACAAGAAAGTGATACATTCGAAAGAAATTTGTTGATACAAATAAGTAATTCCGTGGATGAAAATCAAAAAGAATTACAGATATTATCAAATTATATGGTGGATAATTTTGAAAAAATGGACTCATATAATCAATGTATTCTTGAAATGCTCAAAATGATATTAGAGCAAAAACGAAGTAATGAGTTAAGCTTTAAGAATAATAGGAAACAAGACTATATAGACAATTGGAATGGAAGAATGTTTCTTCATATGGAAAATGAAGAAAATCCTGTTACACTGGCAAATGCATTTATTATACCTGATTTCAGGCTTTATCGGCCAATTAAAGGAATGCAATTCTCCACTGATGATAATCTGGAAGAAATAATAGCAAAGTTCGTACATTATGATAAAACATCCATCCTGTTTGTAGTTGGCGCGCCAGGAATAGGAAAATCTAGCATTACCGCATGGATTGCAAATAATTATAAGTCAAATGAGAACGTTTGTGTTTTGAGATTTCGTGATTGGGAATATGAGGAGATAAGTAACGGAATTCTAAAGGCAATATATAATATGTTTGCATGTAAGAAAAGTGATTTGGAGGGAAAAATTTTAATTTTAGATGGTTTTGATGAAATGAAAACTTTAAATATTAGAGATAAATTGTTAATGGATTTTATGGTAGATATAAAAGATTTATTAAATTTTAAATGCATTATAACATCAAGATCAGCTTATATTAATTTGGATGATTATGAAAATATTATAGAACTAAAAAACTTTGATATTGAAAAGGCCGATTTTTTTTGTAAAACAATTACAGGAAAAGGATTGAACAATAAGAAAAAAATAGAGAAAAATTTAGATGTTTTGGGTATACCGGTAATTCTATATATGGCGATTATGTCAAATATTGATGTTTGTCAAAATCTAAATAAGTCAGAGTTATACAATCGTATTTTTGCAGAAAAGGGAGGTATATTTGACAAATTTTTTGATGGTGAAAAAGGCTATAGTTCAGGAACTCAGATTTTAAGAGCACCAAAAAACATTAGAAAATATTTAGAATTCATGAATATAATTGCTTTTACTATGTATGAAAAAAATACGTTGGTATTGTCGGATGGAGAGTATCAAGTTCCTAAGCTTAGTTATCATGAAAGAAAGACAAGTATTTTGGAGTTCCCAATTAGGCATTTATTTGAAACTTCATCCTCTAATATAGAATTTATACATAAGTCAATATATGATTACTTTGTGTCGGAGTATATATTTAAAAAAATCATGGAGGAATTAAACACAGAAGGCACAAAAGAGAATAATTTAGCTGGCGTATTTGGGAATTTATTTAAGGGGAACAATTTGTCCTATGAAATTCTTGATTTTTTGAAATATAAAATTATGAAAAGCATGCTGCAAAAAGAATTTGTGATAGTATCTAATGCATTCTATATTATGTTGAGGGATGGAATGTCTTTTTATTCAAATAACCAATGTAAAAACATAATTGAAGTGGAGCTTGATATATTTGCTAATATGTTGGAAATATTGCATCTGGGAAATGCCGTGAATTTACAATACAAAACGGAAATAGGAAAATTTTTATACTGGAATATTAATAGAAAGTTAAATTTGCGTGAACTTGATTTAAGTAATATGGATTTAAAAAGAATAAACATCAGTGGAGCAAATATGAGTGTATTGAATTTAAGTGGATGTGATTTAAGAGAGGCGAATATGAGTGGAGCAAAAATGTCATTTACAATTTTGAAAAATGCAGATTTAAGAAGAGCCGATTTAAGTCATGTGACCATGGTTGGAGCAAAGCTTGAAGGATCAAAATTGGCGGGTGCTAATTTAAGTAGTGCGATAATGGTAAGTCAGAGTTTAATTGATATAAATTTGCGAGGAGCGGATTTGCGAGGTTCAGATTTAGAAAGGGCAAATTTAGGAGGAGCAGATTTACGAGGTGCAAATTTAAAAGGCGCAAAATTAAGAGATGCAAATGTAGGCGGTGCTTTAATTGATGAAAGCCAAATTTGTCATTTGACACAGGCTCTCAATATAGAGTTTGTTAGGATATATATTATGCGAACAGATACGATAATAGACTATGGTGAATATTGTAGAAGATATTTGATTAGAGAAGAATGAATAAGAATAAAAGGGGTCTGACCCATTAAAAAAGTATGGGTTTTTAAAAATTGAGGAAGATTTAAGGATTTTGTTTAAATGCAGTTATTAAGAATAAAAATACATAAAAAGGGGGCTGTCCCCATTAAAAGGAGACGAAGGGAGAAGTTTGATATAATGAAACCATATAAATTACAACGTTGGGTTGAAATTACTACTAATGTGGGATGCAGTAATATGTGTTTATATTGTCCGCAGAAGAAATTAATCAAGACTTATTTTGCAGAAAAAAGACCAGCAAATATGAGTTTTAGAATGTTTAAAAATATTTAAGGCAAATACCCAAAAAGATGGACATTTGTTTTACTGGGTTAAGTGAATCTTTGTTAAACAAGGACGCAATAAAAATGATTAAGTATGCAAGTGAAAAAGATTATAACGTTCATTTATATACAACATTTAGGAATGCATCATTGAAAGAAATAAAATCTTTAAAGAATATTGAAATAAAAACATTTGTGATTCATTTACCTGATAAAAATAATTTGATAACTTTACAGGTTAATGAAGAATATTTGAAAAAACTTGATTTATTTCAGAAATTTGATTTTTCTAATGTGACTTATATGTGCATAGGAGAGGTTCATCCTGATATAAAGAGGATAATAAAAACAGACATACAAGAATCGCCTGTTAATTTGAGGGCTGGAAATGTTGAAAAACAAAATTATGAAAAAATAAAAAACAGTAATGTTATCTTGATGGATAGTTGCTTTAAAGAATATAGAACAGTGCAGAAGGTGATTTGTAATCGTAGGTTTTTATATACAGGAAAAGATGAAGCAGTAACATTGCCAGAAGCAACGATTTTATTACCAGATGGATCTTTGATTTTATGTTGCATGGATTGGGGAATGGAGTATGTATTAGGAAATTTAAATGAAAATACATATGATGAAATTGTTCATTCCGAGAATATGAAGAAAATACAGGACAGTATGATGTGTAAAAATAATATGGATTTATTGTGCAGAAAATGCGAGTATTCAGAATTATATGATGAAAAGAAATGGAAAGATTTTTTAAAGAATAGTGAATGTTAGTTTATATGAATATAATATATAAAGAAAGAAGTGAATTGAAATTAGTTCATAATTACGATGGAGAGGAGAAAAGTATGAATGATATCATACAAATATAGAAAATGCGGCGATACAGAGAAATTGATATTCTCAGAGGTTTTGCAATCGTATTAGTAATATTTGGACATGCAATCGTTGTATATCCTGTCAATTTAATGAATGTGGCATGGTGCAAAAGTGCATTTTCTTTTGTGATAACCTTACATATGCCCATTTTTTTCGGGGTAGCAGTTTTTTGTTTTCATCAGAATAAGTCATATATATATATATATATATATATATATATATGTTAGTAAAAGGGGTCTGACCCCATTAAAAAAATATAAACTTGCTAACTTGAAAAAGTAAATTCCGATGCAAGAGTAAATTTCACCGGCTTTTAAATTTTGCCGATTTTGCAGGAGTTTTTTTAACAAAATCTCCTGCTTTCTGTTATAATTAAGCTAGCTTATCGAAATTTTGTTGATTTTATGATAGAAGCGACCAATAAAGGTGTAGCAATATTGTTTCGGAACAGATCCGTTCCACGAGGCACCTTCACATTGGTTCCGTCATTATCTTTTGAAGCATAAAATGGACATGATGTTCATCCACGATAAATGTTTCAGGGATGATGTGAAGCGGGCGATAGATCTCGTCCGGAAGTTCTTTATATCCGTGAGGAAAAAGTCTGGCCAGTTCTTCATCCAGAAGCCGGTGATCAATGACACGGGCAGGCAGACCGCCGAGATCAGAATCTTTAAGCATGGCGGACCGCCTTAATGATGGTTGCCAGAAATGCTTCTGAAATATCGGAATCGAATTCGATGGAGATGTTATTGTATGTGAGTTTTGCGGTCGAGCGAATCGAGCGATTCGAGTTATGCGGTACAAGAGATATTTTCTCAAAGATATGGTATTATGATAAGGTACTTGTGGTTGAGGATGTACCAATATTGCACATTTGATGGTGTTGAAACCATTCTATATGATCTGAGACGATCTTATTGTGTGCCGGTTACACATAAAATAAATCGAAAAGTAGAAAGTGCAAGAGCATAATATAGGTAGACTAATGTTCCTTAGGAGTAAATAAGTGATTATGGATGACACGGTTGAAAAGAATAGACAAAAAGAGCTGCTTAAAGTATCATATGAAAATATAATAAGAACGGCATTACAAAATCAAAATCAAAATACTTATTTGTATAAAAAATATATCGCTTTCATAGGCTCTTTTTTGCAGTCTGTTTTTTTGACTTGGTGTAGTTCAGGAGATACAAGTTATTTTCCGGTTTTATTTAAAAATAATGAAATAGTTAGAATTATAGTGTGCTTTCTCCCTTTTGTTGGGATATTGCTATTTGAGATTTTAATTGGCATTTCTGCAATAAAAATAAGAAAAGGAATTGAGTACCATTTTGATATGACTATGGCTTCGTGGAATAAAAAATTAATAAAATATATTCTTTCTGAATGGGAGACAAAGCAAAATATAAATATATTTCGAATGACAGATATTGCTCTGATTAACATAAAGGGAAAAATTAAAATAGAAATTGACGAGAATGATTTTTCAGATTATTTACGGGAGCAATATTCTCATTATAAATTGGATGTTTATGATGATTTTTATAACCATTTAGCTAAGGTGATTTTGTTGGAAAATGAAATGAGTGGAATAATCTCTTATTCGGACTGGAAGTATATTTTTATTTTGGATAACCAAACAAAATCATTGCTTATTGGAGCTTGTTAACTTAAATGTGAACGATATTTTAAATATATTGTTTGAAATTATTTTATTTAAGATAAAGATGAGTGGATACATATGATGTTTTTCTTGCTAGAAAATAATTTGTTTATGATGGTTCTTTTATTGTAAGTACGTAATCATCTGTACCTTGCCTTTTTAAACATGCCGCCCATCAGGGCGGCACATTTTATTTCTTCTTTTTGGTTCGAAATCCTTCCGGTAATTCATCTGACCATGGTAAAAGCCGATTTAGATCATCCGGCTTTGGAAAAGGTCCCATTTTACGAAGCTCGTCTAATACATAGGAAAGATATACATACGGCTTCAGACCATTCAGCAGGGCTGTTTCTGCGATACTATCAACAACAGCACTGGCATCTGCACCACGGATACTCTTGGCAAACAGCCAATTCCGGCGGCCTACTGCAAAATTTTTGATTGAAATATAGTATGTTTGTCAAATCCAGAAGAAATAGATGTTATGGAGTATAAAGAGAAAGTCCAGCCTTTAAATTATTATTTTATTGATCCAAATACTGAATATTCTCGTGCGAAAGTCCGGACAGGTGGCTCAAAGAGCCCTGGAATAATCAAGTTGGAGAAGTTGTAATGGAAAGAACACAGAGGAATAAAGAAACAATATAATCTTGATTACTTATGGATGGTTATACGTTTGATGAATTGAACGTATTATAGGAACGAGAAAATGAAGTTATGATGATAATTTGTGGATATTTAATAGAGTTTATTATTCTTGGCATATGGTATAAATGGATAGTTGCTAAAGAACTAAATTGTAAAAGTATTGTTCGAAGAAGTATAAAAGTTTTTTGGGCACAAAGAAAAAATATATTTTTACATATTATGGGAAGGAAAGAAAGCGATGAACAAGAAAAATATTTTTGTTCGATTAGAGACTGTTTATTTGAATTATTTATGGAATTATGTATGTTTGGCGGATACATATTTCTGGTACCCATTTTTTTGAAATTTTTATTGCAAATTAAGAATAGTGGACTGTGTGGATTCGGAATATATATTTTTTTTGTAGGTGGATTAGTATATAAACAATTGAAAGAAGAGTCGCAACGAATTATAAAAAAAGTTAATGTATATGTGCAAAATGTAATGATTCCGTTGGAGCGAAAACCTAATTTGTTAAAAACTAATGAGGAAAAAGAACTACTGATTGTAAACAAAAGAACTGTTACAATATTTTCTGTATGTCTAGTGGTAATAGCAATAGTATATGTTTGTATGGAATATTTCAAAGAAAACAAAGTATTTCAAATTATATGTAGTGTTATATTCATTTTCTTGATGATAAGGGATTTGGTTTCTTCACGGTTGATAAAAAAAATTACAAATGCAGATAAAGGTATTTGCATTGAGAATATTATTTTAGATAGTATGAAAGATGATATTGAAAGTATGTGTGGACAATTGAAGATAGAAAATCTTGAATGTAAGATCATAGAGACCGAGAAGATATATGCAAATAGTAAAATCAATGAGAATGATGTACCACAGATAAATATTTCAAATGGTTTCATTAATTTAATTTATGGAGAGACTGCAAAAGAACTATTATTAGTGACAATTGCACATGAACTTGGGCATATTTATTATAATGATTTTTCAAATATAAGAAAGAGAACCAGAAGAACAAATTTCGTGTTTCTAATTCTTTTTATATTAAATGGTATTGGAGTATGGGTGTTTAGAACTTCAATTATAATAGTAATTATTATACTACTTATTATGACAATTGAATATATCTTTGAAAATGTAATGTGTGATGTAAGATATTGGCAACAGATTGCGGAACTGCGTGCAGATAGAATGGCAATAAATATTTGTACATGTAGTAAAATGGCGTTTATTGATTTTTGGAAAGCAGATATTTGGGCACAAAATAAAAAGAAAGAAAATATGATTCTTCAATATTACAGAAGGTATATAAAAGTCGAGGGACATCCTGCGATGGAACGCAGAATAGAGTTGATTGAAAAGAGAGATAAATGGCATTGGTGGGAATATTTTGAACATGTATTGATAATTATAAGATGGCGGATGACGAATAAGGGATGGAATGGGAAGTAGTAAAGTTGAGTTATGCAGATTACTTGAGAAGTAAACTAAAATAGGAGGTCGAATCTATGAGCAATGACATCACAGACCTTGTACAATCTGCAATCACCGGTGGCGCCCGAGGCTTCTTAGGCGAATTTGCGGTCCGAGGCATCGATGAGGCGCGTTTTATTCAGATGTTTGTTGAGGCTGGTGAGATGGTCGCCGGATATGAATATTACAAGACGGAAGAGAATGATTTTCGTGCACGCATTTTTGATAAAGAAAATATGGTGGCGCTAGCGAAGATGATGCGCAGCATTGATGATTTCTCATGGATGGATGCCTTGGAGAAGGAGTTGGATCACAAGTTAGAGGGTCTTGAGAAGAACAACCGTGAGAATTGCAAGCGGCATTTTATGGAAATCATTGAGACCTCGATTATGCGTAATCGGCCGGACAAGTATGGACATGTTCTGCTGGCAGATACGCATACAGCGGTGCTTGGACTGCGGGGAGAGGTTCAAACACTCTCGCTGGAGATGCAGCGGCTGCTCGATGACAGACAGAGGGAGCAGGAGGATTACCTGTATGCAAGACAGGAGCAAAGCGACAATCGGGAATCCTATATTGAGCGGGAAGAGAATAAAAAGGAATCCAGATTTTATATACCGAGATGGAATCTGACCTATCAGAACGTTCACTGGGAGCATGGAATGAATCCGGAGGAACGTGAAGCGGATATTCGGAAGCTGACAGAGGCCTGGAGCAGGGAACGATTAGCATATCCGAACTGGTATATCCCTCCTTGTGAGATTTGTATAGAGCTTGCCAATAAGACGTCGGAGGTTGGATTATTGCAATGCCATACCGCGATTGACATCGATACGATGTTTGCATTCTGCTACGAATTGGTGTGGCGTTATGAGAAAAGCATGAGTGGTTATTTGGACTATGAAGTGCGAAATATCTATCGGATATGGGATTTTTATGGCAAAAGGTTCGCGGCGTGGAACAAGGAAGACTTTCCTGCCGAACAAGAAGAAGCCGTTACCCAATGGTTTGACGTTGGTATGGCACTGCTTCGTGAATATCGGGAATGCGGCATGGATGCGGAATGGGATACGGTCTATGAAGCACTAAAATCGCATGCAAAGCTTCGGTGGCATGGTGAGCAGATCTTACAGGTTGAGAGGGCGAAACAGGCGCTTTATCACATGGATATTCCGGCGACGCGCAGGTATCTGAGCCATTGCAGATTGGACAAGACGGATTATGAATTGCGATTGCAGACATTGAGTATCCGGGTGGAATTGGATGAAGCAGAAGCGGTTGTTGAGGAATTCCAGCGGATGATACCGGAGATCCGGCAGGCAGGCGTTGAGCAGCCGGAAAATTATCTGTACTATGCGTCGTTACAGGCCTGTGCATTACAACTGTACGCACTATGCGCGCAGGGGGTGTGGAATCGTATGGGTGTGTATGAGGCGAAGCAGCGGACAATCAATCAGATTGAGGATGAAATCGAGCGTTACAAAGAAGTGTTTGATTGGACCGCGTGGAGAAATCGTACGACAGAGGACTTACTTCGGTGGCATGTAAATAAATATGAGGAAAAAGAGGCTTTTGAATTAAACCGCGAGATCCACACGTTGGGGTTTGGCAGCAGTGGATGCATGAGTGCGTATCGGTTTTATCGTTTGCTGGATCGGCTTGCGCTGCCATTGAGATGTCAATACGTGACGCTGCTTGGGGAATGGGAACATCCGTGGATCGAGGCAGTACTGGAATTAAACAATGCGCTGGGCGTGTTCTTGTTGTGTAAGACATCGCGGAGTAAGATCATCGAGACGCTGGTGGATCGAGAATATCTGTCTGCGTTATCCAATGAGGAAGCAAAGCGGATCGTTTCGAGACTGATTCATGCTTTTTCCGGAAATATGGATGAGATTGAGGATCGGGAAAATATTTCGGGTGGCATGATCGCGCAGATCCTGGAAAATGTTCCGAATCTTCTGGTCCGGTTTATGTCGCGGTGTCCGGAGGAAAATCAGGGAGAGGCGTTATTGATGCTGAAATCGCTCCTAGAGAAAGAGTCGCTTCCGGTTTCGTTTCAGATGGCGCTGCTTTGTGTGGAAATTACGAGACAGGTTTCGGAGCGGATTAAGGCGCAGATGCTGGATACAATGTTGCAGACGGCAATCGTGGAACATAAGACGATGCATGGGCATGGAGAGGGAATGGACCTCTTTGCATGTTACTTTGATAAGACTGAATTGGGACCGCTGAAAGCGTTATGTGAGGTTCGGCCGGAGACGACCGCGAAGCTGCTTGAGATTCCGCAGGAGTACGGATATGTTTGGCAGACGAAGGTGCTGCGTCTGGAAATTCTTGATTCCATGGGGCTTCTAAATGAAGAACAGCGGCAGGGATATGCGAAGCTGATATGGAGCTTCGTGGGGGAGAATGGTCTCCCCAGACTGTCGAATATGCATGTGTTTGCGTTTGAAAAGATGCCATGTACCGATGTGTATATTCCGGCACGTTCGGTAAAAGGCTGGTTTCTGTCACAGAGCGTGGCAGCGCAGTTTGAGAAGGAGAGAGGATGCTCGCTTTCGCTGCAAAAGATTCCGTATCTGGATGAACTTATTTTAGTGTGTGACAATATGAATGCCGGATATTGGAGTGGCGAAGAGGCGGATCGCCTATTGGCTGGGATCCTGGATTACTGGGATATTCTGAAAACGAAGATGTCGAGATCCATGTCGGACAGTGTGATCTGGGATGAGTACAGTTATCGGGCGCGGAGAATGCTGCAGTGTATGGCGGCAATTGTGCGTAATACCGGTAGTGTGTCCGAGGAGAGAAGTGAGTCGCTCCGGCGTATGATTGCAGAGATGCAGGCTTTGGAATTAAGCACGAAGGAACTTGAGGTTGAGCTTGGAGATAGTGAGAAACTTGCGAAGCAGATGATCGTTGAGATGCGTTCTGCTGACCGGCAGCTGACGATTGGAGCCTTGATGGCTGCGTTTCATTATATGATGGCGCATCCGGAGCAGGCATATGCGCAAAAGTTGCTGGATGAGATCCTGAATCTTTTATCTTATGGTAAGATGCCAGGCTTGATATCGGCGGCATGGGTCCTGCATAATTTGTTCTATGCCGGATGCCCGATCCTGCATGGCGAGAATCTTGAAAGGGTGGATGAATGCCTGCTTTTGCTTGCGGATATGCTACATAAGAATACGGAAAACGGATTAGCATTTAAGGATGTTCTGCATATGCGCAAGGCATGTGTTGCGATCGCATTCCAGATGCGGCAGATGGTTCAGACGGACTCGTATGAGGGTGTGCAGCGCTGGAAAGCGGTGGCATGCGATCCAAAGGAAATCAACGAGGTCAAAAACGAATGGGTGTGGTAAAGCATTGCTTTTTACCAATAAATGCAGTACACTTAGTTACGTCTATTAAATTACAAATTGGAGAACATACAAATGGAAAATCAAGTTAGGGAAATTTCTCTTCGTCATTTATTCTAGAAGGTGATGTTGGGATGGAAATTGTGGATCGTGTGTGCTGTGCTTTTTGCAATCTTACTTCCGGGAGTGAAGTATGCCAAGGATGCGCGGGCGTATAAGGCGGCGCAGCAGCCTCAGCAGGATGAGGCACAGACGGTTACGTTTACGAAGACGGAGCAGCAGATCGATGATGTGAAGAGTCTGCAGGTTCTGCTGGATAAGAACAGTCTGTACATGCAGGAATCGCTTTTGATGAATATTGACCCATATCAGGAGCATGTTCTGGAGCTTAAGTATTATATTGATTCGGATTATACCTACAATTATGCGAAGGATAACAAGCAGAATTATACTTCAGCGATCACAAATACGTATGTGGATTATGCTGCGAATGGGTTAAACCAGAAAGAAATCTGGAAAGATGTGAATACGAAGGCAGAGGAGAAGTATCTGGCGGAGCTCGTTTCTGCGAGCGTAGATTCGGATAATACGTTTTCCGTGCTTGTGAAATATACAGATGAGAAGAGTCTGCAGAGTGTTTCGGATGCAATCCAGAAGGCGTTAAAGGGACGGTATGAGGATATCGCCGATCGAATCGGAGCGCACAAATTGGTTCTCGTATCGGAAAACTATCAGGTTCAGACGGATTCGGATCTGGCTAATTCGCAGAATTCTGTGGCCAGCCTTCTGAAGTCATACCGGGATCAGATTTCAACATTGACTTCTACCATGACGGAGGATCAGCTAAAGGTTGTTGACAGTGAACTTGCTGACGAGAGAGCGGATGAGACCGAGGCAGAGGAAACTGCACCGGTTACAGTTAATCCACCGGTATTCAGCAAGAAGTATGTTGTGCTTGGCTTTGTGATGGGAATTTTTCTTGCAGCATTATATCTTGTCTGTGTGGCAGTCCTGTCAAACAAGCTGCAGCAGGCTGAGGAACTGGTTCGTTTCTACAAGCTGCGTCAGTTCGGAATCCTGACACAGGGAAAGGGTAGCAAGGGTATTACCGGATTTCTGCTTCGTATCAAGTATCGCAACCAGAAGATGCTGAGTGCGGAGGCTTCGGTGCAACTGGCTGTTTCCAATCTCGAACTGTATTGTCAGAAGGAGGGAATTACGAAGCTTTTCCTGACAGGTTCGGAGATTGAACGTGTGGATAAGTCTACAATTACTAAGTTTGTAGATGGACTGAAAGCGAAGGGCATTCAGACTGTATATGGCGAGAATATCTGCTACGATGCGGCTGCGATGCGTGAGGCTTCGGAAGCCGGTCACGTAGTGCTGGTTGAGATTACAGATGTCTCAATTTATCAGGAAATTGAAAAGGAACTTCGGATGCTGAAGGATTGGAACGTGGATGTTGCCGGATGCGTCGGGGTGGAATAAGAGGATTTGAAAGTAGAGTTGGAAAGTCGATGCTGAGGCATCGGCTTTCTTTGCAAAAAAGTATTTTGGAGAGATAAATTTTATGACAAGATCACACACAGATAAAGAACAGCGTCAGTTCAATGTTTGCATTTTTGCATACATATTTAAAATATAGCGGCAAGCTGAATATGCTTGATGAGAACAAGGTAATGGAAGATATTATGTGTGAGGTCTTGAATCGGGTATATGGCTGGCATGTCCGAGGTACGTGATATTGCCAGACAGGAATTGAAAAGGATATGGATGACGGATCCAAAGAAATTAAAAACTGTGATTATTGATTTCGAGGAACGTGCATATGATAAGGTTGTTTTCGCATTGATTCTTCAGCTGCCGTCAGATGTGACGTCTGTGTATAAACAAGATCTGCAAAGATTGGGCATGGAGACAAATGATAAGATGCCGGTCGCCGCTATGGATCGAGTGAAAATGAAAATGAGCGCTCAAATTCTTTTGTTTCATATAAAGAAAAAGTTTGTTATACTATATGTGTATTGTAATACCATAGATCGCAGGGGCTGCGAAGGAGGATTTCGAAATGGAAAACAAGATAACTCTTCCGATCGGAATGAGCAATTTCACAGAAATTCGAAAGAATCATTATTATTATATTGATAAAACCGGTCTCATTGAGAATCTGCTTCAAAATAATTTGTCAAAGGGAACTTTAATTACCCGTCCAAGACGATTTGGCAAGACATTGGCAATGTGCATGTTGGCAGATTTTTTTGATATTCGCAAAGATAGTCGGGCACTTTTTGATGGATTATATATAGCAGGAAATAAATCCTTATGTGCGGAATGGATGAATCAATGTCCTGTCATTTTTCTGACATTGAAAAATATTGATGGTCTCAAATTTGAATCTGCTTATGATATGTTAACGGCTGAATTGGCAGATCTGTTTAAACAACATTCCTATTTGCTTGATTTGGATCAGATGGATGCCAGTGACCGATCTATTTATGAACGATTGAAAGACAACCGGGCTACAACTGCAGAAATTAAGAAATCACTATCTTTTTTAACCCGAATTATGGCTCAATATTATCATAAGCCGGTTATTCTGCTTCTTGACGAATATGATGTCCCGATTGCAAAAGCGGATTCCAAAGGCTATTATGATCAAATGCTTGAGATTATAAGTCCGTTGCTTGGCACTGCATTAAAAGATAACGAATTTTTAAAATTTGCAGTCATTACCGGATGCCTTCGCATTACAAAGGAGAGTATTTTTACCGGTACCAATAATTTTATTACCGATACAATTTCCGACAATCGATACAATGAATTTTTTGGTTTTACGCAACCGGAAGTTACAAAGCTTCTTACAGATACACATTGCGAAGCATGCGCTGCCGTCATTCAAAAGTGGTACGATGGCTATCATTTCGGAAATCTAGATATTTATTGTCCATGGGATGTGCTTAATTATATTCAAAAGGTGATGGCAACCGGAACTCAGGAGCCTGAGAATTTTTGGGAACATACAAGCGACAATTCTGTTATTCGCACTTTTTTGGAACGGACTGATTTTGATGTGACCGAAAAATTCGAAACATTACTAAATGGTGGAACAATTAGCGAAGCAATCGAAGAAAATCTTACTTATAATGTACTCACATCTTCGGAACAGAATCTTTGGAGTTTATTATATCTTACAGGATATCTTACGAAGGTGGGCAGTACGCATAATTTATCGGAAACGCTTCTTAAGATTCCAAATCATGAAGTGATGTCTATTTTTCAAAAAAGCGTAACAGAATGGTTTTCGGATTCACTTGCGCGAAGCAACAGGAGTTCGCTATTTGAAGCTTTATGGAATGAAGATGCGGACAAACTTACAGAAATTCTATCCGATCTGCTTTTTAATACGATCAGTTATCATGACTACGCGGAAAGCTTTTATCATGCATTTGTTGCCGGATTATTTGCCAACGCCGGGTATATTGTTGAGTCTAACTATGAGAACGGATTGGGACGATCAGATCTGGTAATTAAGGATCGAAAGCTTCGGAGAGCCATTGTTATCGAATTGAAGATTGCAAAAAATAAGGATTGTTTGGCAGACGAATGCTATAAAGCTTTACAACAGATCGAAGAGAAAAAATATGCAACTAAAATTGAACAGGATGGTTTTAAGAAAGTGATTCGATATGGTATTGCCTTTTATAAAAAAGAATGTCTTGTAATGTAGTAAGAACCAGGATATCGCATAGCGTTTATACTTTATGGTTCCACTCGCAAGCCCTCTAGACGGTGTGAATTTACAGAAAAAATTCACACCGTCAATGTATAGGGAGATGCAATCCGTCAAATCATTTTGCGCTTATGTCATAACGATCACCGTCCTTAACTATCTAACAACCATTTCCATATCGGGACAATCTCAATCTGAATTCCATCATAATCAAGGGTTGCTTTTTCGCTATTGGTTATTAGAATGCATTTTGTATTAGGAATGTAAGCATTCAGTTTCGCAAATGCTCTGGTTTCGCGTTCCTTTGTATTATGACAATAGATGATCTGGAGATGCTTTTGGCAACCTATAAAAAGGATAAAAGCAGATTTGATGATGTTGTGAAAGTACTTGTTGAAAATAAAAGAGGAGGCAACGACTATAAGAGTGTACTGGAAATATTGAATATATATCAGGCAGTTGGCGATATGCACTTTATTGGAGAAAGAGATTATTTCAATAAAATTGAAAAAAAGCTGGAAAAGGAATTAGAGACAGGTGGAGGAAGTCTATGAAATCTCAAACAGCATTAGTGGCACGCAATTGTCGCCTGAACGAGTGGATTAGAATGGTTCACGATTGTAAGAATCGATTGCCTTGATGTAACTGTCCAACGGCACATTGTGGTAGGTGCTAACTGCATTTTATTTTCGGTATATCGACCTACCCGATTGTGCCGTATCGGAACTTACCGCAGATTCTAAGCGGAATGACAGCACACTGGTGTAGTCTTATTTCAGGGGTCAGCACATTGGGGTCTGACCCCATTAAAAAAATATAAACTTTTTAAATGGGGTATTGGATGAAAATATCATTTATGATAATACCCATAAAAATATTACAAGACAAAATCTTAAAGATATCTTTCTTTTTCAAACACAGGGTGTTCATATTTCTTTGCTAATCTATTATTATCGTAAACAACGACAAAATGTTAAAACTTAGGAAGGGAAAAGATATGAAACAGATAAACAGAGCAGCAGCGCAGATCACGCTTCTGGCAGCAGCGATCCTGATGATCGGATACGGTGCGATGCGCGGGGAGGCAGCCACGGTACTCTCAAAGGCAATCAAATTATGTCTGGAGTGTGTTGGAATTGGATAAGAAAAAACATAAAATATCACAGTTTCTGGCGCACTTTCGGGGATGGATTCAGGCCGTGGCAACGATTCTTACCAATATCCATCTGCCGAACTTCTTTAAAGGAGAGATTTACAGAGGGGATGCAAAGACCGTCTGTGTACCGGGGCTGAATTGTTATTCCTGTCCGGCTGCAACCGGGGCGTGTCCGATCGGTGCTTTTCAGGCTGTAATTGGTTCTTCAAAGTTTAAATTTTCTTATTACATAACGGGATTTTTTATATTGATCGGCGTTTTGCTCGGACGATTTGTGTGCGGATTTTTATGTCCGTTCGGATGGTTTCAGGAGTTGCTGCATAAGATACCGTTTAAGAAATTTTCAACGAAAAAGCTTAAGCTGCTTCGTTATATAAAATATGGTGTGTTGTTGATTTTTGTTATTTTACTACCCCTTCTGGTGACAAATTCACTGGGAATGGGAAATCCGTTTTTCTGTAAATATCTTTGCCCGCAGGGAGTGCTGGAGGGAGCGATTCCGCTTTCGATTGCCAATGCAAGTATCAGAGCGGCCCTTGGCAAACTGTTTACATGGAAATTCGGTATACTTATTACTTTTGTAATCCTAAGCCTTATGTTTTACCGCCCATTCTGTAAATGGATATGTCCGCTGGGCGCAATCTATGCGCTTTGCAATAAGGTATCTTTTCTGCAGATGAAGGTGGATGAGGATAAATGTGTATCCTGCGGCAAATGTGAGAGAGCCTGCAAGATGGACGTGGATGTCACAAAGCATCCGAACCATACAGAATGTATCCGCTGTGGCATGTGTATAAAGGAATGCCCGACGGAAGCAATTCACTATCAATATGGATTTGGAACAGGTAAAACAAATTTGAAAGAGAATAAAGGAGAATAAAATGAAGAAATTAACAGTGATGCTGCTTATTGCAGCGATGGTACTCGGAGTAAGTGCGTGCGGAAATTCTGCTAACAAGGAAAATACAGCAACAGAGTCGCAGATGTCAACGCAGGAAGCAGAAGATCTGGATGCAAAGATTAATGAATTGACACAGAAAGAGAACAGTATTCTTGAAAACCATAAGGCTTTATGGGAGAAGGTATTTAACAGCATTGACAAATCAACTGTCAAGGATGCGACAGCTACGAATTACGGAGATTTTCTGGCAAACTCTTTAGACAAAATTAAGGATAAGTTTACCGATGATGAACTCAAGTCTTTGAAGGAAGATGTTGAAGAAATCAAAAAGCTTGAGGATGAGCTTCAGCCACTTCTTGAGAAGCAGAGTGCGAATGCATCAAATAAGGATTCCGGCAAAGAGGGAGCAAGCGTATTTCCGGAGTTTAAGGCAAAGGATCTGGATGGAAATGACGTGGACAGCAGCATCATTTCAAAGAATGCGGTCACGGTTTTGAATTTTTGGTTTAATGGATGTTCTCCATGCGTACAGGAGCTTCCGGAACTGAATAAATTAAATGAGGAGCTGAAGGAAAAGGGCGGACAGGTAATTGGTATCAATACAGATTCTCTTGACGGAAATGAGGATGGAATTGCTGAAGCTAAGAGTATTTTAGAGAAGCAGGGTGCAAAATATACGAATCTTTCCCTTGATTCCAACAGTGAAGCCGGAAAATATGCAACAAGCATTATGGCCTTCCCGACTACAATCGTGCTTGACCGTAACGGAAATATTATCGGAGAGCCGATCATGGGCGGTATTGATAATGACGAGTCATATAAGCAGCTGATGAAGACGATCGATCAGATACTGGCGGCTGATAAGAAGTAGATAAGTTACTGTTCACACCTAACGGTGTTACCAGCAACGATTACAGCCCATTTAAAATGCCTCTACGAGGCAGGGGCTGTAATCACTCAATAATTAATACTATGGCGCATAGCTTGACAGCGTGGTGTCAAGCTTGCGTCTGAACAGTAACAACAGTAACTTTTAGTTCTAATTATACTAGCATATATACTATACATTTCTACTATTTCAGGATATAATTATATATGATTAGACTCTGAAAAGTTCTTGTCTCTTTAACGGAACTCAAATAATCTATTTAAGCAATCTATACCTCCATTAATAGTATTGCACTAATTTTATACAATGTGATATTATAATCACAATTATTTTTTGATAGAGGAGTAAGCTATGTACACCTATTTTTTATCACTTACACCAGACACTTGGTCCAATACCGAAGATCTACTTTTACCTTACATATCATCTGAACGTTATATTCGTCTTTTACGCTATGTCCACGCTGCTGATCGTAAACTTGCACTGTATTCTGAATTACTTACTCGCATGATTATACTATCACACACTTCACTTACTATCAATAATTTGCAATTTTACTACAAAGAAAACCATAAACCCATACTTCTTACAGATCCTTCCATTGATTTTAGCTATTCACATACCAAAGGTGCAATCTTATGCTGCGTATCCACTGATTCCACAGTTGGAACAGATATTGAAATATGTGAAGATGCCCCATATCAAATTATGAATATAGCATTCCATCCTACTGAAATAGAATATATTACCACCCCATCAGAAGTCCAAAAAGCGAAACGCTTTTATAAGATTTGGACTCAAAAAGAGGCCTATACAAAACGATGTGGTATAGGTTTAGCCTGCGATCTTACAAAAATCAATACGCTAGAATCATCTATAGTTTCATCGCTTTATTGTTGGGAGATAGGAAATTATATTTGTTCTATCTGTGGAAATTTTACATCTTTGCCGATTGTTCATTATATATCTGAAAAAGATATATTTGATTTTTTTCATCCCTATACTCCTAATATATTTACATAACTATAACCAAGTGACACATATTACAGTTCTAGTAAATCCATCATATTGGATATTCTCGTTTATTTCTACTTAAAATCTATACTTTTTCAAAGATAAACTAAAACTTAATTTAATGAAAAATATTAATTTAACGTTTACACCATGCCTTCATTTACTATACTCAAGTGTAAGTAACACTTCATCACTATAAGATTTACTTAAACAATTTCTCAACATTTTATCAAATAATCATACCTCATTCAAAAATTGCACAAATCAAGTCCACTTTTCTATATAGAATCCAAATTAAAATTCACCTTACCAATACCTAACTTTTATTTCCTTTCTCCTAAAGTTCTAAATGTTCTTCATATTGCTGCATGATACACTCTTTCAACTCGGCTGAAAACTCTAAAGTAATTAGAAAACATATATTCTGGATTTCTTTTGTATCCTTTCTGATTTGTGTGGCATACTGACAAACCTTTCCCCTTTCTAATACCGATAAACTGCCACCTGATTTACTACGATCGTTCCATTCTGAAATCTTAATCAAACCTCTGCTAAAAGCCCCGCTCATTTTCGGATTATAATAACTTTGGTACCGAGGTAGCTCCAAATAAACTTTCCCGCCGTTAAACTCTTTAATTCCAAAACCGTTTACTACAAATTGTTTTTCTAAAACCATATTTACAAATCCTAGCAGATTTTCTTTTCCCTCTACTTAATATACTGGTACTTTATATTCCATAATTTCGATCTCTTTTCCATAAAAAAGAACGCTCTTTGCGTTCGTCTATCGTACTGTCACATCTAGCTGTGGTGTTACTTATAAAATTTCTTTCGTTTTTTCTACCAAAATATGTCACGCGTCAAATTATAGTTCCCATCTACGGCAAATATACCGCAGAATAAATTCGGTATCCCCTTCATACCGTCTGTCTTAACGTGCTGTTTTCTACGACACGTTTTTATCTGCCCTTGACCATTCCTTTTCATTTCACTATAGTTTTTTCGTAAACATAAAAAAAGAGAAAGAACACCCCGATCAAAGTTCGTTCTTTCTCTCATACACCACAGGAGTTGCACTACAGGTCCGGTGCAGGATCAAGTCCTAATTAATGGTTGCCTGTATTATGAGCAGTCATCCTGATGACATTTACCATGATAAGAAAAAACTTACTTTTTTGCAAGATAACTCGTATAAAAACTTCATCAAAATCTCTTTTTGACTCTTACATGTCTCGTTTTAAGCCCGGTCAGGAAACCTGTCCCATCTGTGGCAGCTTTGGGAACTGCCGCATCCATGCTTATTATGGCAGACACCTCATGGACTTTATATCCAGCCAACCTGTGAAACCGGATATTTGTGTCCTCCGGGTTTGCTGCGGGCATACCCATGCCATCCTTCCGGATATCGTTGTCCCTTACTCCGGTTACAGCCTGTTCTTTCTCCTCCGTCTGCTCGGTGAATACTTCTCGGGTCTTTTTCATGTCGAAAAACTGTGTGAAAGATTTGGGGTATCACAAAACCAGCTCTATCAATGGATTTCTCTCTGGCGCATCCATAAGCCGGAATGGCTCGGAGTGCTTGCCGATATAGAAGTCTCTGACTGGCTTTTCCTTAAGGACCTTTTGTCATACAACAGGTATTCCTCTTTCTCTATGGGGTATGCCATTCAGTGTAATAACTCATTTATGCAGTCCCATGCCAATCCGCCACCTGCCGGCTCGAAAACCGCACAATACCATCAGCTTATTTATTCCCCGGATATCTCTGTATTCTGACCACACAACCATGGGATGGCTGTGGAATTCCCCCTGTTTTATGATGGATAAAACGCCATAAGGAGGACTTTTTCATGAGCAAAGAAACTGAAACAATGAAACATAACGCTGAAGTGGCACAGTTCCGCTTCGCCCTGATCCTCTGCGGGGAATCCCATCTGAATGATACGCTCCGCAAGCCGGTCCATGAAGCCCTGCGCCAGAGGATCACCGTCCACTACAACTACAGCGGTCTTTCTGATGGGGAAGTATCAAAATACATCCTTCATAAAATCCAGCTTGCCAGTGCTTCCGGCACCATCATTGATCCGTCCGCACTTGCGGCTGCCCACAGTTTTACCCAGGGCAATCCACGTCTCATCGACAATCTCATGACCGATGCACTGACCATAGGTGCCCAGCAGGATAAAAAGGTCATTGATGCTGAGGTGATCCGTGCTGCCGTCGATAACCAGGGGCTTTATTAATGAAGTTTTCAATGTCCTTTTCAAGACCATGGCATGTGTCATAGTCTTATTTCAAAAGCAGAGGATTTGCCTCTGAAATAAGACTACAACAGTGTGCTGTCATTCCGCTTAGAATCCGCGGTAAGTTCCGATATGGCACAATCGGGTAGGCGAATATACCTAAAATAAAGTGCGGTTAGCACCTACCACAATGCGCCGTCGGACAAATAAATAAGCTTTTCATTTTACCTTCTCCTTTATACACCGTAATGTATTTTATATTTTCTCGCCATTATATAACTTAAACGCTATAAAATCTGCATTACGCTTTGCATCATCTATAGTTAAGAACTTCTTCCCGTTATATTGCCATAAACACTTACCATTGCCATATACCAGACCATAGTTTTCTCCAAACTTGCTTTTTACAATTGTAAAACTATGTTCCCCAATCCTTGCTGTCCAATTTCCTTTTTGACTTTTCTTCCAATATGCAAGACTTTCTTGTCTTGTTTTACTGATCAAGCAACCATATACGCCATTTTTTCTGTATTTCTCCGCAATAAAAAGTTTTCGCTTTTCATATCCCCTCTAACGAAATATTATTAACAAAATTAAAGAAGTTCGGTACTTTATACTCAAATAAAGTCTCATTCGCAATAGCAAAATCTTCTGCTTGCTTTGAATCAACTTTACATGTATGAAAAACTTCAAACCAAAGCTTTCCATTCCATTGATCATAGTACACTGTTGGTTCAGTTCTTTCCAGTTCAAAGAATAAATCAATTTCGTATATTGTTCCATTACAAACAATTTCTTTTTCCACTTCAACACTCTTAATAAAGAGTTTCACCTTTTCATCATTAAACATAATTATTAATTCATCAACTGTAGCCAATGCTTCTTTGTTTCCTTGATGTGTTAAGCTTTCACACTCACCTCTAGACTTACTAGTATGATTACCTGTACTATTCCCTTTTCTACGAAAACCTTGATTAATTCCTTTTCTTACTAATATCATAGGAACACTCTTATTTTGACTCCGATACAGTCTTTCTTTTATATAAAGAAATTCCTCTTTGTTACCATATTCCAGTCGTTTTAATTCCTTTAAACTTGTTTTCTTAAATTCCTGACTTCTTTCATCATAATACCAACTTGTAATCAACATGTAATCGCTCCTTCGTAATGCTTCCTTGCTATATAAAAATTTATCGTTTCGTTGCAGCCTTTGATTACAGATATGAAAGCACAATCTCATACACATCTATCAATCTCTGCTGATACGCACTTGCCGTCCTCCAAAATCCGTATATTCATTTGGATCTGTAAAGATAGTAGTTATTTCAGGAACTCTATTCACGCAAAATATTTTATGTACTGTACCTTCCTCCCCCACATGAACTGCCTCAACCTCTTTTGCTGTTACCAGTCTTCCTATAAATTGATCTCCAGTAATATCTATTACAATTCCATTCTCTGTTTCCAACCACACATGATGCCACTGACTATCTTTCCTGCATGTTCCATTTACCTGCCTCGTTTCTATTCCATGTTCCAGCAAATATTGACTTAACAAATCACAGGTATGCCCACAACAATCATTTGGGAAGTTATTAAACGGATATAAGTTTCTAAACATATCATCTTCCCATGCCGCATCTAATGCATTTCGAAATTGTCTTGCAATTCTTTCTATCTTTTTCATCCTTAATCTCCAATGTAGCATTTTTAGATTTCCACAATATACTCTCTAACTATATCCATTATAAAATCAGTACTTGCGGGTGTATAATTGGGAGATTGCGCCATTACAACAAAGTCAAAATCCCCATCATACTTTACATCTTGAATAGACGGAATAATTAATAGCGGAACCTCTGGCTCTTTTACAGCATTCTTTAAATATGCTTGCTTTTCTTGTTTATCTGCATCATATGAAGGAAATTCCATATCTGGATTACACACAAGCTGTATTGTATTCTCAACCGGTTTGTCCCAAATGAACTTCTCTTCAAAATCTTTCAGTGTCTCCCACACATAATCATTTTTGTCGCCATTGGGATTAGCACAATAGGTTAAACTATTTATCCAGCGAAAGGCAATGGCATACAACAGGTAATCTCCTATTCCAACATCATTCAACTGTCCAAAGCAATCCAAATATTTTGTATGCATACGTCGTTCTTCAACCGGATATTGAAGCAAATCATCTAAAATATATGTCCATGAAAGATAACCAAAACCTAAATCCGCATGTGAATCTATATGCACAACCTCAAATGGCGTTTCCAAACTTTCTTTTGTTATCAACTCCTGCCAAAAGAATAGTGCTTCGTTGTGTCCGGTCACAATTCTTCCCTTGATTTTTCTATCTTTTGAAAGTCCAAGGTTATCTTCCAAAAAACTTCTTATTCGCTGCTCACTCCAAACACAATCTCCATACTCATCCTCTGCCTAACGCTCTTCTCTACTTTCAGCAATTCCTGTAGCTATATCCTCCATAAAATAGTCCATATCTAAATCAAGAATCTTCATTTGCCTCCTTTTGATACAAAAATTTTCACATCTTTGTACTTGTCAAAGGAAAGGGAATAAACCTTCGCAAGCTATTCTGTCAGGAGTTCCGACGCATCCAACGATGCCCTGGCAGTGCTGATCGTAAAATTGACGGTATATACTACGTCATACCCATATGATATATCGAACATCCGTTCTTGTCAATCCTAATTTGTTTTCTTCCCCTTCTTTCCGAAACGGGTAGTTTCGTACTCGTGACAAAGATTAGGCTCTATAAAAAGCTACCTCAAGGTTACATTCATATTTAATGCTCTCTGAGCTGCCTCATAGACTACATGATACATAGCATCTACATATGCTTGCTCGTCCAGATTTCCACTATCAAAAAATCGCTGACAATTCTTCAGAAACTTTTGGAATCGCGCCATAAATCCTACTGCTTCTTGCTCTGCACTTAGCATTGCTTTATGATATAACATCTGTCCCACAAACATCTTCGGAAATATTCTGCCTTCTACAATATAATAGAATTCTTCTTCATCCTTATCCTTTGTGAAATATCCACCAGATAATTTCATGGTTTCCTTCACAATTTTTTTAACCATATCTGTAGAAACAAAGTTTCGTAAATTGGCTGTAAAATTTATGGAAAAAGACCTGCAATTATAATAATATGACTCGTCAATATTGCATGTATAACCATCTCCATATTTCAATCTCCTACGCAATGCATTATAGGAGTTTCCATGCGGCGTTTTCCCAATACTCAATGCCAAATCGGCAAGTCCCGGTGCAAACACTTTCTTATTCGTAACATCCTTCAACAGATACTCATGAACAATCTCAGCTAATCTTTCTTTATCAATTCTTACAACCACTTCACTTTCCGGTCTATCTGTTTTTACCGGAATTTTAACTGCTGATTTTTCAAGATAGTCAGCTGTATCTGCAAATATGGTCATAATGACATTTGATATGTTATATCTTTTGACAATTTCTTCCTGCATAGAACCATCTCTTTTTAAATAACAGGATAATGACTTAATCTTCAAATTTTGTCTGGATTTTGTCTGAGCATTTTGTATTTCTTCCCGTAACTCCTGTTCTCTTGCCGATATAGTACTTATAATTTCTTTACTTGACAACTCTTGTCCCAAGTCCATATCCATCGAAAGAGGATCATCCATATAGCTATCTTTCCGAATAGAGTCTACAAACAGATCCACCTTATTATGTATCATAAAAGCAGGTATCTGTTTACTGTAAGTAGCAAAAGCTGCTTTATACATTTCCTGTATTTTTTTCTCGTTAGAATCTCCAAATAAAGGAACTACCATTAATAATGCATCCGCATCTCCCTGATATAGCAAATCACTTAGATAATCGGCATTATCGTCTTCTGTATTTTCTGCATGGAAAAGTCCCCTCGTATCAAAAATGCCAAATGTAACTTTGTCCCTGTTATCTTTAAAAACAGCATTTGTTTTCCCATTTGACCTGATTATTTTAGTTATCGCCTGACTTACCGGAATATAAATAACTATATCACTACAAAACACTTCCAACGAAAGTCTCTGACCATTTTGAATATCGTTAGCAGTGAACATAGCATCGATAAATGCCTCATCCGGGTCGTCTAAATAGATTTCCCTATAATAATAGCCATCTTCTGAAATATCACTTTTACTGAAATACTCAAAAAACACTTCATGGAGCCATTGATTTATTTCTGCAAGAACATCCCACAGGCTTTCACGCACTTTTTCTCCCTGCATATCAATCATTCGCTCCACTTCGTTTTTTAGAGCAGATAAAAATTTCGTAGAATTATCCTTTGCTTCGCCTTCCGGTAGATTATTTCTAACACTATTATATATTTCATAATTGTACTCTGACATATGATAACTATGGTATATATCTACCAAGTCACTCACAATCTTTGTTTTCTGTTCCTCTGTCAAAAAAGATAGCACAGCTTTTGCATTATTTTTTGCCTGCATTTCTTGAATTAAATATTTTTCCAATTCTTCTTCGTCTCTTCCAATAATGGAATCCACTACTTTCCCCTGACTTCTAACTACCTTTGCCACAGACGAAACAAACAAATCACTCAAACTTAGCTTATCATATGGTTCCATATTTAACTTTACAGCAACTAAAAGTTTATCTGTATACTCCTCAGAATACACCAACAACCGTTCCTTTAAAGTTGAATTTGTCCGTCCTACACCTCGTAATAATACGGTTCTGGCTTCTTTGGATGCAAACACCGTTGCAATCTCTGTCTTACCATCTCCCGTACCACCAGTCAATTTTAATACATGTACATGTGGCTGCAAATTCTTATATATGCTCATAAACTTCACCTCCGTATTTTTTGCAATAAAAAAGTCCATAAACGACCAAACTGGACGCTATGGACATATATAACTCAAATAAATGGGTACACCGCCCCATTATCAGCTTTACATCTCATCGCACAGAACTCGGTCATTTCAGTAGTGAGCAACTACCTATTTTGAAATCTGTTGTTCTATTGCATATTATAATAATGTTTCTCTATTCACTTGTCAATACCTTTTGTAATCAAAACAAAATTACCCACTCTACACATCTATCTTATTTCAGATCTGGATGCGGACGTATCATTCTTCTTTTCTTAAGCAAAGGTAGCCGTTTACGGTGTTTAACTACTTTAGCTAACAGGAGGAGCAGCTTATGCGTAATAAGAGAAGAACAGACGAAGAATGGCTGTCATTGATTCAGCAATGTCGCAGCAGTGGATTTTCTGACCGTGTCTGGTGTGAGCAGAATGATATCTCTATCAATACGTTTTATAATACTGTCACAAGGCTGAGATTCCGTTTACATCATATCCGAGCACAACATAAACAGCGCAGTTCTTTGTCTCCATTTCCTTACGGATGTTTACATACAGGCAGTTAACAAAGATAAAACTGTAAAATTTCTTTAATGGTCTGTTTTGCCATTCATTTGCCGTTTCTATAACCTGATCTGTGATATTTGAAATGGTTTCGTGTGAAATCTCAAATCCATAAATATCTTCAATTGTATCAGAAATATCACGCTGGCTCTTCCCTTTTGCATACATGAATAATACTTTATCTTCAACGCCGCTTACATCTTTAGTCCTTTTGGGAATAAGCTGCGGATCAAAGGAGCCCTCCCTGTCTCTCGGAGTATCAATTTCAACATCTCCCATGGTGGTTTTCAATATTTTATGGGTGTATCCATTTCTGCGGTTACTAGTGTCCTTATAACCGCGGTCGTTGCTTTCATAGCCAGAGATGACTGTCCATTTCCCCTTGAAGCATTGCTTCAAACATTGGACCAAATATGTCTTTTAATGCGTCCTGCATCTCCTCAGCCGAAGTTGGTTTATACTGATCAATTGCCTGGGCGGTAGCTTTGCCGGCCTCGCTGCGTTTGTTTTTTCTTGGTGCCATAAGTGCGTTATTCATAATCCTTTCAAATCCTTTCTTAAAGATACCGCACTTTAGGAAAAAATAAAGTGCGTAAGTTTTTGTTACCGGTAACTTACACACTTTATATTACACTCTCAATGAGAGCTGAATTTGGACAAGACAAGGAATCACAAACATCCATCTTTTCTTATTATCCGTTGTTTTTCTGTTATCTCAATCACTTATAAAAAGTTGCTTTACAAATGCATCTGTTTTATAGATGCCTGTATCTACTCTTTTACGTCATCAAATCCGAAATCATATGCTTAAGCGTGCGGATTTCCAACGGATGATCTTCCGTTTCAAAAGTGAATAAAACATCTGTCCCCGGCAATAAATGGTTCTCATAATACAAACTGTTCTTCCAAACAAAATCAAAAACATACTCTGGTTTGCTCATCAGTCCCGCATGCTCCCAATAGGTAAACTTTCCTGTCTGTGTATTTAAAATTGTAAAATCCGGATAAACTATGATTTTACGCCCTTGATATCTTAATTTTAGCGGCCGCTCATATTTGTATAAAAGCTGATCTGCTTTCATATGTAATAGATTTGCTATAATCACCTCTGACTTAGAACGCACAAATTCACCTGCGTTTGTCTCATACCTCAATGTCTCCGGGTATTTATTGCATGGTTCATATGTTTCCTGTTCCCATGCCCGAATCCGATGTGTACAATTCTCTTCCAATGGTATAATCAACGACTGCCTGTCTTCTGTCATTGATTCATACACCTGCATTTCCTTATCATAACAATATGCTCTTTCAAATTTTTCAAGCAATTTCAAATTTTTCTGTAAAATAGGCTCTACTTTCTCATAATAACCTTTTTGCGCTAACAATTGAATCTGTTTCATTTCCCTTTTCGAAAGATACTTTCTTATACATTTTAAGTTCTTGTCAAGATACTGCCATTTATAATAAACCTTTTTTTGCTTATGTGTAATTATCAAAGAACCTTTTGGTACAGTCTTCTGAAACTGCTGAATCCTATCCAATAAATCTCTTGTTTCTTTTATTTGGTTTCTTACTTGTTTCTGAAATAATTGCATCCCCAATAATCATCCTTTCCTTCTTTGTCTTAAATCGTACTAAATCCTTCTCGCAATCTTTTTTAGTACTACTTATTTTGATTTTTCGTATCCTGTGCTCCCCGGAAGTAGTACATTAAATCCAGAATCAACGTTTTTAACACCACTTTTCAATCTTCTTTCGTCCATTTTTCTTTCAAAACAGTACATAGTAGCCATCATTCTTTTATTTGGTACTACTTTTTTCTTTTTCTCATCATGATTTGATATAAAAAGTAGTACTTAATTGCTTCATTCTTGCTTATAGTACTACTTTGCCTTTACATCATCTAAAATTCTTGCTTAAAGTAGTACTTTGCAATCTCTTTATGCGCTTTTAGTACCATTTCTTCCATGCCACCCTTTCTGAAAGCTTTTCAAAAAGCTGTTCCCCACACACAACAATTCTTTTGCTCCCTCTTCAAATATTTCTATTTCTTTGGCACCAAAAACTCACCCTATCATCCTTTATCTCACACAATCATTCAATTTTTATTTTACATCTGAGATTTCATCCGACACGGATATCAATAAGAACAATATCCCCAAAAGCATTTGAAATTGTTTATCCAAAAAAGTAACAACCACAAAAAGTGGCTCCCCACACAACATAATAACACTCTCAAATGCAGTATTGCTCTGTGATTTGATATAGAAAATATCAGCCCCATCAAATGATGGGGCTGATATGCAACACGAGCCTAGATCTGGTTCATGTAAATCTGCTTTATTCTGTTATGAGATGCCTCACAACAAAACGACTCACAATAAATTATTTAGCTGCCTTCTCAGCGATTGCTGCCTGTGCTGCTGCAAGACGAGCGATCGGTACACGGAATGGAGAACATGAAACGTAATCCAGACCAATCTTGTGGCAGAACTCAACAGATGAAGGATCTCCACCATGCTCACCACAGATACCAACGTGAAGCTTAGGATTAACCGGCTTACCAAGTTTGATAGCTGTCTCCATTAACTTACCAACACCTGTCTGGTCAAGCTTAGCGAATGGATCGCTCTCGAAGATTTTCTTATCATAGTAAGCATTTAAGAACTTACCTGCATCATCACGGGAGAATCCGAATGTCATCTGTGTTAAATCGTTTGTACCGAAGCAGAAGAAGTCAGCCTCTGTAGCGATCTCATCAGCAGTAAGAGCTGCACGAGGGATCTCGATCATTGTACCAACCTCGTACTCAAGGTTTACACCGGCAGCAGCGATCTCAGCATCAGCGGTCTCTACTACGATATTCTTAACATACTTAAGCTCCTTAACTTCACATACAAGTGGAATCATGATCTCTGGCTTAACTGTCCAATCTGCATGCTCCTTCTGTACTTCAATCGCTGCACGGATAACAGCCTTTGTCTGCATCTTGGCAATAGAAGGATAAGTAACAGCAAGACGGCATCCTCTGTGTCCCATCATTGGGTTGAACTCATGAAGTGATGCACAGATAGCCTTGATCTCTTCTACTGATTTATTCTTAGCCTTAGCAAGCTTCTCAATGTCAGCGTCCTCTGTAGGAACGAACTCATGAAGAGGTGGATCCAGGAAACGGATGGTTACCGGGCATCCCTCAAGAGCCTCATAGAGAGCCTTGAAGTCAGACTGCTGATATGGAAGAATCTTGTCAAGAGCAACTTCTCTCTCTTCCTCTGTATCAGAACAGATCATCTCACGGAAAGCAGCGATTCTCTCCGGATCGAAGAACATATGCTCTGTACGGCAGAGTCCGATACCTTCTGCACCGAGCTCACGAGCCTTCTTAGCATCAGCCGGGGTATCAGCGTTTGTACGAACCTTAAGAGTTCTGAACTCATCAGCCCAGGCCATAACACGTCCGAACTCACCAGCGATAGAAGCGTCTACGGTTGGGATCAGTCCAGCGTAAATGTTACCAGTTGTACCATCGATAGAGATCTCAGATCCCTCTGTGAATGTCTGTCCAGCGAGTGTGAACTTCTTGTTCTCCTCGTCCATGTTAATGTCGCCACATCCAGATACACAGCAGGTACCCATACCACGGGCAACTACGGCTGCGTGGCTTGTCATACCACCACGTACGGTAAGGATACCCTGAGCAGCCTTCATACCTGTGATATCTTCCGGAGATGTCTCAAGACGTACAAGAACGACCTTCTCTCCTCTTTCAGCCCAGCTTTCAGCATCGTCAGCTGTAAATACAACCTTACCACAAGCAGCTCCCGGAGATGCTCCAAGACCCTTTCCAAGTGGAGTTGCAGCTTTAAGTGCAGCAGCATCGAACTGTGGATGTAATAATGTATCAAGGTTACGAGGATCGATCATAGCAACTGCCTCTTCCGGAGTCTTATGTCCCTCGTCTACTAAATCGCAAGCGATCTTTAATGCAGCCGGAGCTGTTCTCTTACCGTTACGGCACTGAAGCATGTATAACTTCTTGTTCTCAACCGTAAACTCCATATCCTGCATATCATGATAATGGTTCTCAAGAGTCTCACAAACCTTAAGGAACTCAGCATATGCCTCTGGGAACTCCTGCTCCATCTGAGCGATTGGCATTGGAGTACGAACACCGGCAACTACGTCCTCACCCTGTGCATTGATCAGGAACTCACCCATAAGCTTGTTCTCGCCAGTTGCAGGATCACGCGTGAAGGCAACACCTGTACCAGACTGATCATTTAAGTTACCGAATACCATTGGCATTACGTTAACAGCGGTTCCCCAGGAATATGGGATATCGTTGTCTCTTCTATATACGTTAGCACGTGGGTTGTCCCATGAACGGAATACAGCCTCGATTGCAAGCTTTAACTGCTCTACAGGATCGGAAGGGAACTCTGTTCCTAACTGATTCTTGTACTCAGCCTTGAACTGCTCTGCTAATTCCTTTAAGTCTGCTGCTGTAAGGTCAACGTCAAACTTAACACCTCTGTCAGCTTTCATCTTGTCGATGAGCTGCTCGAAGTATTTCTTACCAACTTCCATTACAACGTCAGAGAACATCTGAATGAAACGACGATATGAATCGTATACGAATCTCTCAAACTTTGGATCCGGGTTACCAGCGATCATAGCTGCTACTACATCGTCGTTAAGACCAAGGTTAAGGATCGTATCCATCATACCAGGCATAGAAGCACGTGCTCCGGAACGTACAGATACAAGAAGAGGATTCTTAAGATCACCGAACTTCTTGCCGTTCTCTTTTTCCATCCAAGCTACACCTTCCATAGCCTGAGCCATAATTTCATCATTGATTTTACGTCCATCCTCATAGTACTGAGTACATGCCTCAGTTGTGATGGTGAATCCCTGTGGTACTGGAAGACCGATTTCAGTCATCTCAGCAAGGTTAGCTCCCTTACCACCGAGAAGGTTACGCATGGTCATGTTACCTTCTTTGAAGGTGTATACCCACTTGTTTGCCATTTGACAATTCCTCCTAATATTTGTTTATTGTATAAATTCGAAAAACGAATAACATGATCCGTTTTCCATAAAGCTGAGCCGTGAACACAGACTTCACGACTATGCTATACTTATTGTAACACAGAATTCGCATTTCGCAAGCATTTTTTACCATAGTTATGCCCCATGAATCACAGAGCCGGACGCAAACCATCCGTTTTGTAATCCACAGGGCAGACTTTTATTTATGCGATATTAAAATTCAAATTTTTTCTCAAAATATGCATCCAGCTCATCGATTTTAATTCTTTCCTGCTGCATGGTGTCACGGTCACGTACGGTAACGGCTCCATCCTCTTCGGAATCAAAATCATAGGTAACACAGAATGGTGTACCAATCTCATCCTGACGGCGGTAACGCTTTCCGATCGTTCCTCTGTCATCAAACTCACAATTGTATTTCTTTGCCAGCCGGGCATATACTTTTTCCGCACCCTCATTTAACTTCTTGGATAACGGAAGCACACCGATTTTAACCGGAGCAAGTGCCGGATGGAAATGGAAAACGGTTCTTACGTCCGGCTTTTCCTCTGTTCCGATATTTTCCTCATCGTATGCGGCACATAAAAATGCCAGAACCACACGGTCAGCACCAAGTGATGGCTCAATAACGTAAGGAATATACTTCTCCCCCTTCGTATCATCAAAATACGTCATATCCTGACCAGACACATTCTGATGCTGTGTCAAATCGTAATCGGTACGGTCGGCAATCCCCCAGAGTTCCCCCCATCCAAACGGGAATAAGAATTCAATATCCGTCGTTCCCTTAGAATAGAAACACAGTTCCTCTGCAGAATGATCACGCAGACGCATCTCGTCTTCCTTAATTCCCAGAGATAACAGCCAGTCACGGCAGAACGCTCTCCAGTACTGGAACCACTCTAAATCGGTACCCGGCTCACAGAAAAATTCCAGCTCCATCTGCTCAAACTCTCTCGTACGGAATGTGAAGTTACCCGGTGTAATCTCATTACGGAAAGACTTACCAATCTGTCCGATTCCAAACGGAATTTTCTTACGGGAAGTTCTCTGCACATTTTTGAAGTTAACGAAAATACCCTGTGCGGTTTCCGGACGAAGATATACGGTATTTTTTGCATCTTCCGTAACTCCCTGGAATGTCTTAAACATCAGATTAAACTGACGGATGTCTGTAAAATTATGCTTACCGCAGGAAGGACATGGAATGTTATGGCTTTCGATAAAATCTACCATTTTCTCATTGGACCATCCATCTACGGATCCGTCCAACTCGATGTTATTCTCCTGTGCAAAATCTTCGATCAGCTTATCTGCACGAAAACGCTCATGACATTCTTTACAATCCATCAGCGGATCAGAAAAACCTCCCAGATGTCCGGAAGCAACCCAGGTCTGTGGGTTCATCAGGATGGCACAGTCCACACCAACGTTGTATGGGTTTTCCTGTATGAACTTCTTCCACCATGCACGCTTCACATTGTTTTTCAGTTCTACACCAAGATTTCCGTAATCCCATGTATTTGCAAGACCTCCGTAGATTTCAGATCCCGGATATACAAAACCTCTTGCTTTTGCTACCTGCACAATTTTGTCCATCGTCTTTTCCATTATGTAATCCTCACATTCTATTATGTATTTTCTGATCCGCCCAAAGGCTGGATCTGAGTTACTTATAAATTATATAGGTATATACCTGACTGAATTCGCCTGTGGCATCATCGGTACTGGTATCTTCCTCGTCAAACTGAAACTTCACTTCGGATTCCTGCTCCGTAACATCGATCAGATCGTCATCGGATACCGCTCCTGTCGTTTCCTCAATCTGTGTGCCTGCTGCCTCTGTGGCACTTTCCGTTCCCTCTGTTGTTTTTTCCGCTGCAAGAAGGGACGTTCCTTCTTTGATTGCAATGGTCTGTGCATCCACATAACTGGTATTTGTCGTGGATACATAACAGATGGTTCCTTTTACTTTTACATTTGTATTTCCACGGATTACAACCACTTTGTAGCTGGAGTCATCCAGAAATGCGCTGCTCTCACACGCTTTGATCTTTCCGTTTTTTACGGATGCAAACGATCCGTCAAAAGAATACCCTGTAGCCAGTGCTTCTGCAACACTTCCCGTATACAGTTCCATATCATTAAATTTCTGATAATCTTCGGCTGTACGGTACGCAATGGTAAGCGTTGCCTTTTTTTCTCCTGTGTCGAGTTTTTTCAGCGAAACGCTTCCCTTTCCGTTTTTCTCATTATAGGTATCTATTTCATTTTTGACATATTCTTTCAATCCGTCTTTATCATATGTCTTTTCGTCAAAATTTTCCACATCGGTAGACACGATTTTTCCATCTTTCAGTACAAAAACTGTGCTTTCATCCGCTTTGTAAGAAGTGCCGCAACCGGTAAACATTCCTACGCTAAGCAGAAATACCAGCACGATCTGACCGAATTTCTTCATGATTTCACAAATCCTCCTCTATTCACAATCCATGATATTATACACTTTTCATATTCCCATTTCAACCGAAAATCGAAAGGGACTTAAAGTCATGATGCACATAATACGCCATATATTCTTTCATAATCATCTTCAGTTCCCTTAGTACTTCCTCTGAAACGGTAAACGAGTATAATCTGGCGACAGGTGTGGATATGATATACTGCATCGTATATCGCGTGGAATCGGAAATATACAGGCCCTGTACTTCCTTCGCACAGGTTCTGCAGAAGATGCCTCCCCTTTTCACCGAAAAGAAACACAGGTCTTCTTTCGCATGACAATGCATACAGGCAAACACCTGCGGTCCTTCTCCATTGATGGTTATGGCTTTTAGTTCAAACACTGCACGCACAAGTTCTTTGGAATACCTGCTGTTTTCCAGTGCACGAAACGACTGGTACAAAAGCTTTAACATTTCCCGCTCATCATTATTTTCCTGACAATAATATTCCGCGAATTCTGCAAAGTAGAATGCAAGCGATGCTGCATCCAGATCCAAAACCAGTTCACGAAAATAATTCTGAATATTTGCCTTGGTAACATTATAGGAATTTCTTCCCTCAAACACTTCGAATTCGCCAAAGGCAAAGGGATTCGTCGCTGCCAGCAGCTGGCTCGACGGTCGTCTGGCACCTCTGGCAAACGCTGTGATTTTTCCCCTTTCCTTTGTCAGAATCGTTATTCTTTTGTCATAATCATTGACAGGCATGGCTGTTAAAACCATGCCCATCACTATCACAGACTGACTCATACTTCTGCTGTTCCTTCTGTCCGTGACCTCCGACGCTTTCTGCGACGTCCGTCACTTCATTCCGATAAGTCAGATAATCGGTAACTTTTCCTGTTGTCCAGAATGTTTCCCAGGTTTTCTCCATTGCACCTTACCTCCATTACTAGCGTCTGCAATGGCGGTAATTCTATTCCCGAAAAATATTGGAAACCCATCATCTGATCCTTATCTTTTATTCTTCCTCCCGATACCCGAAATTCTTAATCAGGAAATCACTGTCTCTCCAGTCTTTCTTCACCTTCACCCAAAGTTTTAAATTCACTTTGGCATCCAGCATTTTTTCCATCTCGTAACGCGCATTGGTTCCGATCTTTTTAAGCATCGACCCCTGCTTTCCGATAATAATTCCCTTGTGGGAATCCCGTTCACACACAATCGTTGCGTCGATATCATACATCTTTCCGCCTTTGCGCGGTTTCATCTGGTCGATGGCAACGGCAATTCCATGCGGTACTTCATCGCTTAACGCATGAAGTGCTTTTTCTCTTATGATCTCCGCACAGATCGCACGCTCCGGCTGATCGGTAATTGTATCCTCGTCATAAAACTGCGGACCATACGGAAGATACTTAAAAATAGAATCAATCACGTCATCCACATTCTGTCCGCGAAGGGCGGAAGTCGGAATAATCTCCGCGAAATCATAAATCTTGCGGTAGGTATCGATAAACTCCAGTACCTTGTCTTTTTCCACGGTATCAACTTTATTGATCACAAGAATCACAGGCGTCTGAACTTTTTTCAGCTGTTCCACAATGTGCTGTTCCCCTGCACCGATAAAATTACTCGGCTCCACTAGCCACAATACGACATCCACCTCGTTCAGTGTCTTTTCTGCAACATTTACCATATATTCACCAAGCTTATTTTTTGCTTTGTGAATTCCCGGTGTGTCAAGAAAAACGATCTGTCCACGCTCCATATCCGTATACACGGTCTGGATCCGGTTTCTGGTTGTCTGCGGCTTATTGGATGTGATTGCAATCTTCTGTCCGATCAGACGGTTCATCAACGTTGATTTTCCTACATTTGGTCTGCCGATAATTGTAACAAACCCTGACTTAAAATTTGCTGCTGTCATTTGTATCTCCTTTATCGTGCTATTCGCACAGTCCCTGAATTGAGGTAAACATACCGCTTTCTTCACGGATTGCATGCTCATTTCCCACTACACACAGACACTGATCGGAAAGGATCGAGGCGATCAGATCCGAAAGACTGCGGATATCTGCCGGTGTCGCTGTCAGTATCTCGTCACGCTCTTTCTGGATTTCCTCATAGGTCAGATGTTCCAGATAAGCAGCCATCGAACGGCTTCCCTTTGCTTCCGGGTTTAACGGTGTATCTAAAGCTCCAAACGTGCCAATGATATATTTTGTCATATCACGCTCATCCGGATCAAAGGATGCCACATATTCCGGAATTTTCTCATAGATGGCATTGGTCTTTGCCAGATTCGGGTCCCGGTAAGATACAAAATAACTGTCTCCGGTCCTAAGGAAAGAACTCATACATCCATATGCACCGCCCTTTACACGGATATTCATCCACAGATATTCATAGCTTAAAATCATTTTTAAAATCTTTAAGGTTCCGTGATATGCGTATCCATGGCTGATAAAGTTACCGGATCTTGCCACATACTGGATCTGGGAGGCGTCCGTAAATCCCTCATTTTTCTTAGAAAGCACCGGATGGATTGCAGCCTGCGCCGGTGTTCCTTCCGGAAGTTTCTTTAGATACTTCTGCATGATCGGAGAAGCTTTTTCATAAGAGCCTTCTTCTCCGGTAAAGCTGATGAGCATTCTCTTTCTGACAAATACTTTTTCTATCAGCTGCTGCAGTTTTTCGGCTACCGCCTGCGGATTCTCTTTCATCTGTTCATCCAGTCTGCGAATCATCTGATTGTATGCAATACCAATTGTCGCATCATTATAAAATGCATAAACAGATTCGTAAGAAAGTGCACGCATTGCAGCTACCGTGTGCCCGCTGCTGCTTAAGTTCACCTGCAGTCTGGATTTCACCTGTGCAATCAGTTCAGCCAGTCGTTTGGTATCGTGCAGATCGGAACTGTTTAAAATTTCCTCTGCCAGTTTCATAGCATGCTCCAGATTGCTCTCAAGCACTTTCATGCGGATCTCAAATTTAACAGCCATCGCATCGTGATTTTTCAGATCCGGATACATGCTGACCCCACTGGTAATTCCGCCGGTATAAATATTGATGGCATTTGCAAGATCGGCATAACTGTAGGATCTGGTATTGACATATCCGAGTACCGCGCGCAGAAGTCCAAGGTACGGAACCTCCTCCTCTGCAATGTCATTGCACTCAAACATCAGAGTAATATAATCGATGCCATTTGCCGGTGCCTCATGCCGGACAACCGGAATTTCTCCCATGTTCTCCTCCTTATTGGAAAACGGCATGGCTTCTTTTTTCATATCCTCTCTGCCAAGCATCGGAATTTTCAACAGATCTTCTTCCTTTGACGGCTCTTCCTGATACTCCCGCAGATGTCTGGTCTGGGCAATCAATGCCTGCACCTCTGCGTCGCTTAATCCGGCCTTATATGCTGCAAGTTTTTCTGCCAGTGCCTGTTCTTTGGCACGGTTAAGCCCCTTCTCCGGCGCAACTACGACCACAGCACCATGCGCATTGTCAAGCAGATACTTCTGAATCAGATCTTCAAAATATCCGGTTTTGATCTGCTCCCGCAAAAACTGTAACGTATCCAGACATTCCAGATGAATAAACGGCTTGGTATCATCAAACAGCCAGCTTTCCATACACTGCAGTCCATACAAAAGTCCCTTCGGAAACTGTCCGTAATCTGCTTCCCGGAACCGGAATTCCGCACTGTTAATTCCCGCCAGAAGGGAATCCTGATTCAGACCTTCCTTTACCAGCTTCTGTAAGGTTTCCTCGATAATCTGCACAAAACGGGTCTGATCAGACTCATCGGCATTCTTAGCGACAATGGAGAACATCGGCTGAAGCATGCCATCCTCAAAAGATCCGTAGACATCTTCCCCGATTCCCGCATCAATCAGTGCCTGGCGCACCGGTGCTCCCGGCGCACTGACAAGGACATAATCCAGTATAGAAAATGCCTGATACAATTCACGGTCAAGAACGGTTCCCACCACTTTATTGTAAGAAAGATACGTGTGCTTCTCCTCCGGTTCATCCTCTGTGATCGGATACGTTCTGCGCTCGGATACTACCGCGTCAAATGGCTTTTGCAACTGGATTTGTGAATGTACTTCCACTTCATTTGCATCATAATGGCTTAAATATTCCTCATCCAGCCAGGTGAGCCGCTCTTCTATATCCATATCTCCATACAGATAAATATAGGAGTTGCATGGGTGATAATATTTGTGATAAAACGCAAGATAATTTTCATACGTCAGTTCCGGTATTTTTTCCGGGTTTCCTCCGGAATTTTTGCTGTAAGTGTTGTCCGGAAACAGTGCTTCCATAATTGCCGTCTCAAGTACTTCATCCGGGGAGGAATATGCCCCCTTCATTTCATTGTATACGACGCCGTTGATGGTCAGCGGTGCATCTTCTGACTCCAGCTCATAGTGCCAGCCTTCCTGCATAAAAATCTCTTTGTACTTTGTAATATTTGGATGGAATACCGCATCCAGATATACCTCCATCAGATTTTTAAAATCCCGCTCATTGTAACTTGCTACCGGATACAGTGTTTTTTCCGGATATGTCATTGCATTCAAAAACGTATTGAGTGACCCTTTGGCAAGCTCAATAAAAGGGTCTTTGACCGGAAATTTATCCGATCCGCAAAGCGTGGTATGCTCGATAATATGCGGAACTCCTGTCTCATCTTCCGGGGGTGTCCGAAATCCGATCGAAAACACCTTATTGTCATCTTCATTGGAAATGACACACACGCGTGCTCCGCTTTTTTTATGTCGCAGAATATATCCCATGGATTCAATATCCGCAATCTTTCTTACTTCTATTATTTCATATGCTGACAATTTCAATTTATCCATATTTCTCATCCTTCCATTTTTATTTCAACGGAATAGTTTTACTCTTTCCGAATCGATACATCCATCTGTGGGAATGGAATCGAAATTCCATTTTCATCCAGTGCATTTTTTATCTGCTCCAGCAAACGCCACCGCACCGGCCAGTAATCTTCTGTTTTTACCCATACGCGAATGCCCATATCTACGGCACTATCCCCCAGATCCGATACAAAAATATCGACCGGTTCATCCTTTATCACTGCGGTTTCTGTCTTTACCACACCCTCAAGCACTGCTTTAACCTTTGACAAATCCGATGCATAGCCAACCCCGACGGTCAGATCAATCCGTCGCATATCCATATGGCTGTAATTGGTAATACTGCTGTTGGACAGACTTCCATTCGGAATCAGGATCAGTTTGTTATCAATGGTAAGCAGCTTGGTGTAAAAAATGGTAATCTCCTTTACAGTTCCTTCTTCCGATGAAGCATTATCCAATATATAATCGCCTACCACAAATGGTTTCAGCAACAAAATCAGAACACCACCGGCAAAATTAGAAAGGCTTCCCTGCAGTGCCAGTCCCATGGTAAGTCCTGCGGATCCCAGCACGGCAATCACAGAGCTTGTCGTCACGCCAAACTGCCCCAGAATAATCATTGCCAGCACAAAATAGAGCGCATATTTCACAAAAGAACTCAGAAAGGAAACCACACCGGCTTCTACTTTTCCGCGCTCTAAGAAACGGCGCACCATTTTCACCAGCATTTTGATCATCCGGCTGCCTACCAGAAGAATAATCACTGCAATCATCAGCTGAACGAGAAACCCCAGCAGAGATGGTGTCAGATCCTGTAAATATTTCCGGATAATTCCCGGATTTTTCGCCACTTCATTTAACACTTCACTCTCAGTGCTAAGCTGTGTCAGTTGGTCTGTTATTAAAATTCCCAATGTATTTCTCCATTTATGTCCTATAATGCCATTCTTTAAATCTCATGGATGAATAATCCACTGCGGAGTTTCGGCTCAAACCAGGTAGATTTCGGCGGCATGAGACGTCCCGCATCCGCCACAGCAAACAACTCCTGAATGGATGTCGGATACATGGCAAATGCAACCTTACAGTCCTCATGGCATCTTCTTTCTAACTCTTTCATGCCGCGTATTCCGCCGACAAAATCAATTCTTTTATCTGTCTTTGGATCACCGATTCCAAGTACCGGTGCCAAAAGTACATTCTGTAATACCGATACATCCAGTCCTTCTACCGGATCCTCCGGAACCGACTCTGGACGCATAGTACAACGATACCATTTATCAGAAAGAAACATGGAAAACTGTCCCTTTTTCACCGGTCGTACATCGTCTTTGTTTCCGATTTCCTGCACATCAAAAAGTTCCTGCATTTTTGATAAAAATGCCTCTTCGGTCATATCTCCTAAATCCCGTACCACACGGTTGTAATCCATGATCATCAGTTCCTCATCCGGGAATAAAACGGAAAGGAAATAATTAAATTCTTCTTTTCCGGTATATCCCGGATGTTCTTCTCTCCGCTTAAATCCGACTTTTACCGCAGAAGCAGCTCTGTGATGTCCGTCTGCAATATAGATTTCCCCAATCTGTGCAAATGCATTCCGGATCGTTTTGATATCTTCCGGATCGGATATTACAAAAACACGGTGGCGAATACCATCTTCCGCAACAAAATCATATAAGGCATCCTGTTTCTTTGTCTTTGCCACAACCTCATTGATCACGGCATTGGCACGGTATGCCAGAAAAATCGGTCCGGTCTGTGCACTGCACGTATCTACGTGACAGATACGATCCTGTTCCTTATCCGCACGGGTATTCTCATGTTTTTTGATGACCTGATTCGCATAATCATCAATGGATGCACATGCCGCAATGCCGGTCTGTGTTCTTCCATCCATCGTCAGTTCATATATGTAATAACATTCTCTGTTATCCCGGATAAATGTGCCGTCTGCGATCCAGTCTTTTAACATCTGTGCCGCTTTGGCATATACTCTGTCATCATAGGTATCGACATCATCCGGAAACTGTGTCTCCGCACGGTCAATTGCCAGAAATGACTTTGGATTTTTTGCCACAACTTCTTTTGCTTCTTCTCTGTTATATACATCATATGGTAATGCAGCCACTGCAGATACTACATCTTCTGCCGGTCTGACACATACAAATGGTTTTATGTCTGCCATATTATCCTCCATAAATTGTGCTGGTTTCTATACCTTTCTAGTATAATGGAAAAAATACGTTTATACAAGAAAAAATATGGCGGTTCTTTCGAACCGCCATACAGCAAAATGCTTATCTTTTCTGTTATTTCACAACGCGTACACGCAATACATCGTCAATTGCCTGCAGTTTTTTCAGCACATCATCGGTAATCTGGGAATCCACATCGATCAGTGCATATGCATAGTCACCCTTTGCCTTATTTGTCATATCTGACACATTGATATCTGCCTCTCCAAGAACGGTCGTATACTGGCCGATCATACCCTTGACATTCTTGTGCAGAATCGCAACACGTCCGGCTGTGGTACATGCTCCCATGTTGCAGTCCGGATAATTGACAGAATGGGTAATATTACCATTCTCCATGTAGTCACGAATCTCACGGACAGCCATAATTGCGCAGTTGTCTTCAGACTCTGCTGTAGATGCTCCAAGATGTGGAGTGACAATACATCCCTTTGCTCCAACAGTTGTAGTATTCGGGAAATCAGAAACATATTTCTTAATCTTTCCTGCAGCCAGCGCATCAACCATTGCCTCTTCATCTACCAGCAGATCTCTTGCAAAGTTTAATACAATTGCGGTAGGCTTCATCATTGCGATCGCATTGGCATCAATCATCTTTCTGGTAGAATCCAAAAGAGGTACATGGATCGTAATGTAATCGCACTCTTTGTAAATATCTTCTACATTGCTGATATGCTTTACGCTTCTGGATAAGTTCCATGCAGCATTGACAGAAATATATGGATCATATCCATATACTTCCATACCCATATGGGTTGCGGCATTTGCTACGAGCACACCGATGGCTCCAAGTCCGATGACACCTAATTTCTTTCCGGAAATCTCTGTTCCTGCAAAGTTCTTCTTCTGTTTCTCTGCAGTTTTTGCAATGTTATCATCGTTCTGGTTTGCCAGACACCAGTCAATACCACCGACAATATCGCGGGATGCATATAACATTCCTGCAAAAACAAGTTCTTTTACACCATTGGCATTTGCACCCGGTGTATTAAATACAACGATACCTTTGTCAGCACATTTGTCAAGCGGAATATTGTTGACACCTGCACCGGCACGGGCAACTGCAAGCAGTGAATCCGGAAGATCCAGATCGTGCATTGCCGCACTGCGGACAAGTGCTGCATCAGCGCCTGCCAGATCGTCAACTTTTTTGTAATCATCAGAAAATAAATCCAGACCTACCCCAGCGATAGGATTTAAGCATGTATAATTAAACATTTTATGCATTCTCCTTCTCAAATTTCTTCATGAACGCAACAAGCTTTTCTACGCCCTCTTTTGGCATTGCGTTGTAAATGGATGCACGCATACCGCCAACGGTACGATGTCCTTTCAGGTTTACGAAGCCAGCCTCGGTTGCCTCTTTTACGAATTTCGCATCCATATCCTTGTCTCCGGTTACGAACGGTACATTCATCAGAGAACGGTCTTCTTTTCTGACAGTTCCCTTGAACAGTTTGCTCTCATCCAGGAAATCATAAAGGATCTTTGCTTTTTCAATGTTGCGTCTCTGCATTTCCTCTAAGCCGCCCATCTTTTTCAGCCACTTAAAGACTTTACCGCAGATATAAATGCCGTAGCATGGCGGTGTGTTGTACAGACTGTCTTTGTCTGCCTGTGTCTTCCACTTGAGCATGGTTGGTGTGCCAGGAAGTACATCATCTGTAATCAGGTCTTCCCGTGCAATTACGATTACAACACCTGCCGGTCCGATATTCTTCTGTACGCCACCATAGATTACGCCATACTTTGTCACATCTACAGGCTCAGATAAGAAGCAGGAAGATACATCTGCTACCAGTGTCTTTCCCTTTGTGTTTGGAAGCTTCTTGTATTTGGTTCCGTAAATGGTGTTGTTCTCACAGATATAAACGTAATCCAGATCATCCGGAATATCCAGATCGGAACAATCCGGAATATAAGAGAATGTCTGATCTGCAGAGGATGCAAGCTCAATTGCCTCTCCGTACATCTGTGCTTCCTGATAAGCCTTCTTTGCCCACTGTCCTGTGACAATGTATCCGGCTTTCTTATTCTTCATCAGGTTCATAGGAACTGCTGCAAACTGCTGGGATGCTCCACCCTGTAAGAACAATACCTTATAATTATCCGGAATGTTCATCAGCTCTCTTAAATCTTTTTCTGCATCCTTGATGATGTCATCGAACACTTTGGATCTGTGGCTCATTTCCATAACGGACATGCCGCATCCTCTGTAATCCAACATTTCATCTGCTGCTTCCTGCAGTACCTCCTCCGGCAATACTGCCGGTCCTGCTGAGAAATTGTATACTCTGCTCATTTCAAACTTCCTCCTATATTTTACTATGCTGTTGCTTATTTATTCTTGCTCTCGAAATCTTTTCCATCGAAACATTCATTGATCGGAGCCCCCGGTGCAACCATCGGCCATACCTTGTCATCCGAATCCACAATTGCGTCAATTACAAACGGCTTCTTACTTTCCAATGCTTCCTGAAAAGCTGCGTTAAACTCTTCCTGTGTTGTCACACGCCGGGCAGCTGCGCCCATCGCCTCTGCAATCTTTACGTAGTCCACACCGTCATCTAAAACCGTTGCGGAATAATGCTGTTTATAGAAAAGTGTCTGCCACTGGCGGACCATTCCGAGTACATGGTTATTGACAATCACTTCAATCAACGGAAGCTTTTGTCTGGATGCTGTTGCAAGTTCATTCATATTCATGCGGAAACATCCGTCTCCCGCAATATTGATCACCTGCTTATCCGGATTTGCAGTCTGTGCACCAATTGCAGCGCCAAGACCATACCCCATCGTACCAAGACCTCCGGATGTCAGCAGGGTTCTTGGTTTACTGTATTTAAAATACTGTGCAGCCCACATCTGATGCTGACCGACTTCCGTGACCATAATGGCATCTTTTGCCATCTCATAGATCTTTGCGATCATAAACGGACCACTTAACCCTTCCTTTGGAATGGTCATAGGATACATCTTCTGATAATCCGCAATATGGGAAAGCCACTCGGTATGTTTCTGCTGCTCAAGTTTTTCATTCAGCTTTCCGAGGACGATTGCCACATCCCCGATAATGCTGTGATTTACGATAATATTTTTATTGATTTCTACCGGATCAATATCAATCTGCAGAATCTTTGCCTGTTTTGCAAATTTCTTTGGATTTCCAAGTACACGGTCAGAAAAACGAACACCAATTGCGATCAGAAGATCACATTCACTGACACCGAGATTGGACGTCTTTGTTCCGTGCATTCCAAGCATTCCGGTATAGTTTTCTGATGTTCCATCATATGCACCTTTTCCCATCAGTGTGTCGCAGACCGGTGCATCTGTTTTTTCTACAAATGTCTTTAATACTTCACTGGCTCCGGAAAGGATTGCTCCTCCTCCGACAAATATGTACGGCTTCTTTGCCTTTTCAATCATCTGGATGGCTTTCTTTAAATCATCCTCATTGAATGCCGAACAATCCGGCTGCGGCATTTTTGGCTCTTTCTTTATATACTCTGTTTTGTTGGCAGTCACATCCTTGGTGATATCTACCAGAACCGGGCCCGGACGTCCTTTCCGCGCAATGGAAAAAGCTCTGCGAATCGTATCGGCAAGTTTTGTTACATCTTTTACAATAAAACTGTATTTTGTAATCGGTGTTGTGATGCCAGCAATATCAATTTCCTGAAAACTGTCTTTTCCGAGGAGTGATACCCCAACATTGCAGGTGATTGCCACGATCGGAATGGAATCCATATACGCAGTTGCGATACCGGTCACCAGATTGGTGGCTCCCGGTCCGCTTGTTGCCATACAGACTCCGACTTTTCCTGTACTTCTGGCATATCCGTCTGCTGCATGGGAAGCCCCCTGCTCATGCGAGGTAAGTACATGCCGGATTTCCGGATGTTTGTATAATTCATCATAAACGTTCAGGATTGCACCGCCCGGATATCCGAAAACGGTATCTACACCCTGTTCTTTCAGGCATTCTATAATCACCTGTGATCCTGTCAACTGCATTTTCTAACCCTCTATCCTTTATTTCTCTTCTGGCACTTCCAAGACAGCTCCACGGTTTCCGGAAGTAACCAGTGCAGAATATCTCTTAAGATATCCGGTGGTAACCTTCGGCTCTCTCGGCTGCCATTTTGCACGTCGTGCGGCCATCTCTTCATCCGAAACATCTACGTTCAATGTCATCTCCGGGATATTGATCTTTATGATATCGCCCTCTTCTACCAGAGCAATCGGTCCCCCAACTGCTGCTTCCGGAGAAACATGTCCGATGGATGCGCCTCTGGATGCACCGGAAAAACGTCCGTCGGTAATCAGGGCAACAGAACTGCCAAGCCCCATACCGGCAATCGCAGAAGTCGGATTTAACATTTCTCTCATACCAGGTCCGCCCTTCGGTCCCTCATAGCGGATGACAACGACATCACCCTCTACAATCTTGCCGCCTTTGATCGCTGCGATAGCATCTTCCTCACACTCAAAGACTCTTGCCGGTCCTTCATGAACCATCATCTCATCGACAACAGCAGAACGCTTAACCACCGAACCATCCGGTGCCAGATTTCCTTTCAGAACAGCCAGACCACCGGTCTTGGAATATGGATGATCAACCGGACGGATGACTTCCGGATCGCGGTTCACTGCGTTTGCAATGTTCTCTCCGATCGTCTTTCCGGTTACGGTCATACAATCGGTATGTAACAGACCGATATCTGCCAGTTCTTTCATCACTGCATATACACCGCCGGCTTCATTGAGATCCTCCATATAAGTAGGACCAGCCGGTGCCAGATGGCAGAGGTTTGGTGTCTTTTCGCTGATCGGGTTTGCAAAGCTGATATCAAAATCAAAACCGATCTCATGCGCGATCGCCGGCAGATGCAGCATGGAGTTTGTGGAACATCCCAGTGCCATATCTACTGTCAGTGCATTTAAAATGGACTCTTTTGTAATAATATCACGCGCGCAGATATTCTTGCGGAACATATCCATAACTGCCATACCTGCATGTTTTGCAAGTTTGATACGTTCCGAGTAAACAGCCGGAATCGTTCCGTTTCCGCGAAGTCCCATACCAAGAGCTTCGGTCAGACAGTTCATAGAGTTTGCGGTATACATGCCGGAGCAGGACCCACAGGTCGGGCAGACTTTATTCTCATATTCAAGCACATCATCCTCTGTCATGGTTCCTGCTGCGTAAGATCCGACTGCCTCAAACATGGAAGAAAGACTTCTCTTCTTTCCCTGCACATGTCCGGCAAGCATCGGTCCGCCGGATACAAATACGGTCGGAAGATTCAGACGGGCAGCTGCCATAAGAAGCCCCGGTACATTCTTATCACAGTTTGGCACCATAACCAGTGCATCAAACTGATGGGCGATAGCCATACACTCCGTGGAATCTGCAATCAGGTCTCTGGTAACCAGAGAATATTTCATGCCGACATGTCCCATGGCAATACCATCACATACCGCGATTGCCGGAAATACAACCGGTACGCCACCTGCTTCCGCAACGCCGAGTTTTACGGCGTTTACAATTTTATCAATATTCATATGGCCCGGAACAATTTCATTGTAGGAACTTACAATTCCGACCATTGGTTTTTTTAATTCTTCTGCGGTAAATCCGAGCGCATTGAAAAGACTGCGCGCCGGAGCCTGCTGCATACCGCTCCTTGCGTTATCACTTATCATATTATGTTCTCCTTAAACTCTCTCTGCGATCAGGTCACCCATCTTTGCTGTACCAACCTGTTCGATCCCTTCTGTGCTCTCTCCTGCCTGCGGCATGATATCAATGGTACGATATCCTTCTTTTAATACCTGTTTCACGGCATTTTCAATCGCATCAGCCTCTTTATCCAGATCAAACGTATAGCGAAGCATCATGGCTGCACTTAAAATGGTTGCAATCGGGTTGGCAATGCCTTTTCCGGCAATATCCGGTGCAGACCCGCCACTCGGCTCATATAAACCGAATTTGGTATCATTCAAACTTGCGGATGATAACATACCGATGGAACCGGTCACCATGGAAGCCTCATCGGATAAAATATCTCCAAACATATTCTCCGTCAGAATCACGTCAAACTGTTTTGGATCTTTCACAAGCTGCATTGCACAGTTATCGACAAGCATATGCTCATACGTTACTTCCGGATAATCTTTTGCAACTTCTTCTACGATTTTTCTCCAGAGCCGGGAAGAATCCAGAACATTTGCCTTATCCACGGAAGTTACCTTTTTGCGGCGCTTCATTGCAATGTCAAAACCTCGCTTTGCAATTCTGCGGATCTCATTTTCATTGTAGGTAAGTGTATCGGTTGCTGTCGTCACGCCATCTACTTCCTCTGTCTTTCGCGCTCCGAAATACAAACCGCCTGTCAGCTCACGCATAATCATCATATCAAATCCTGTTCCGATGATATCATCACGCAGTGGACATGCAGCCTTTAATTCTTCATATAAATATGCCGGGCGAAGGTTTGCAAACAGATTGAGCGATTTACGCAGTTTTAAAAGTCCTGCCTCCGGACGAAGCTCCGGTGCTAATTGATACCACGGGGATGTGGAAGTATTTCCTCCGATAGATCCCATCAGTACCGCATCACTTGCTTTTGCTGCCGCAATCGCATCATCGGTCAAAGGAACTCCGGTTGCATCAATCGAGCATCCCCCCATCAGGATATCCGTATAGTGAAATAAATGACCATATTTTTTTCCAATCTGGTCTAATACTTTTTTTGCCTCTGTAACGATCTCCGGTCCAATACCGTCTCCCGAGATCACACCAATTTGACATTCCATTGCTTTTCCTCTTTTCTACTCTGCTGTTTCAAAGTCTATTACCTATTAATATATAGCAACAGGGCCTTCTTTTCAACTAAAAATCCATTTTACTTTTTCATAAATAATATAATCTGAGATTATAATAGTTCTTTTTTATTATTCTGAATTGAAAAAGGAATGCAAAAAGGTGCCGCAAATGCGACACCCTCTCTCATGTTCTTTATGATGCAGATTCTGCTTTTTCTACATCTGCAATTGCAGCTTTCTGCATTGGAATACGACAGTTTTTGTTGTTTCCGAACTCTACGATAACGGTATCATCTACAATATCAATAATTGTTCCATAGAAACCGGATGTAGTAAGAACGGTGTCTCCCACAGCTACTTCAGAAAGCATCAGATCTTTTTTCTTCTGCTCCTTCTTCTGTGGACGAATCATCAGAAAATACATAAATCCGAAGATTACTACCAGCCAGATAATCATACCAAACATGCCCATTCCGCCGGAAGCGGAAGCGCTGCTATTTGCTAAAATTGCGCTCATCAATGTTTCCTCCTATATTCAAATACTAAAACCCATTCTACACAACTTCCGTTCTTTGGGCAAGCCTTTTTGGCTTTTTTAGACATTTTTTATACTTGACTGTCCCATCCGGTACAGTTTTTCTTCTTTGTAGGAAGCAAAATTTCCGGCATCGAGAGCATCCCGGATCTCTTCCATCATGGTATTGTAAAAATACAGGTTATGAAGAACACACAGGCGCATGCCAAGCATTTCCTTTGCTTTTAACAGATGCCGGATATAGGCTCTGCTGTAGTGCCGGCATGCCGGACACTGGCAGCCCTCCTCAATCGGACGCATGTCTTTTTCGTATTTCTGGTTAAACAGATTCAACTTTCCTTCGTTGGTATATACATGTCCGTGGCGTCCGTTTCTGCTCGGATATACACAGTCAAAGAAATCGATTCCGCGCGCTACCCCCTCGAGAATATTGGCAGGTGTTCCCACGCCCATCAGATACGTCGGCTTGTTTTTCGGAAGATACGGAACGGTCTCCTCTATGATCTGATACATCTGTTCATGGGTTTCTCCCACTGCAAGTCCGCCAATTGCATACCCATCCAGATCCAGTTCCGAAATTCTCTTTGCATGGTCCGTCCGGATATCCGAAAAAATTGCTCCCTGGTTAATTCCAAACAACAGCTGCTCTTTATTAATCGTATCTTCCAGACTGTTCAGACGCTGCATTTCTTTTTTGCACCGCTCCAGCCAGCGGGTCGTACGCGCAACAGAATCTTCGACATATCTGCGCTCTGCCACACTCGATGGACACTCGTCAAATGCCATGGCAATCGTCGATCCGAGGTTTGACTGGATCTGCATGCTCTCTTCCGGTCCCATAAAGATCTTTGCGCCATCTACATGGGAATGGAAATATACGCCCTCCTCCTTAATTTTCCGGAGTCCTGCCAGGGAAAACACCTGAAATCCGCCGGAATCTGTCAGAATCGGACGATCCCAGACCATAAACTTATGCAGTCCGCCCATTTCTTTGATCAGCTTGTCTCCTGGACGCACATGCAGATGATAGGTATTGGACAGTTCCACCTGACATTTGATCTCTTTGAGATCCATTGTTGAAACAGCACCCTTGATTGCGGCCACCGTTCCCACGTTCATAAACACCGGCGTCTGGATATCTCCGTGCACCGTATGAAACACCGCACGTTTCGCACTGCCTTCCTGTTTTAACAACTCATATGTAGCCATTTTCTGTTATTCCTCTTTCTTTTTATTTACTTTCGAATTCTGCGGATCAAAATACCGTTGGACAAAAGTGTGGAATCTATGTAATGTCGTTCAAGCAGAATTTCTCCCTGCGGCACTACCTCGACATCTTCCTCACAGCAGTTAATCAGCACTTCCACATAACAATCCGGAAAATCCACTTTCTGAAACTGGATCACACGCCTGTACGCTGCATAATCATTCGGAAAATGAAAATTACGGCTTTTTAAGAGCGGTTCCTGCCGACGCAGATGAATCAGTGTAGATATGATCCTGCTGCGCTCTGCATACTTTCCGGCCTCAATATCCGACCACGGCATACATCTGCGGCAGTCCGGATCATAGCTTCCTTCCATGGCAATTTCTGTTCCGTAGTAAATGCACGGACTTCCCGGCATTGCAAAAAGTACAGCAATCTGTGCAAAATATTCATCCAGATTCTTCACATCCGAGCGAAGCCGCTTGGTATCATGCGAATCGAGCAGATTAAACAGCACATCATTGGTCTGCTGCATATAGCTTGTATAGCAGCGGTTGATTGTATACTCAAAGTCTTCATTCGTCAGGCTCTTATCAATCCAGAAATCCTTGATACTTTGTCCAAGCGGATAATTCATTACCGCATCAAACTCATCTCCGCGCAGCCACGGAAGCGCGTTGTGCCAGATTTCTCCGAGAATATAGATATCCGGGTTGATCTCCTTGACCCGCGCATGCAGTTCTTTGCAGAACCTGTGGGAAACTTCATTTGCCACATCCAGACGGATTCCATCGATTCCGTAATTTTCCACCCAGTTGGCACAAATATCTACAAAATATTTGCGTACTTTCGGATTGTTTGTATTGATCTTTGGCATGGAATCAAAAAAGGCAAATGTATAATACTGTTTCTTCTTTGCCGCCTGCCCGTTTTTATCAAACGGCCATTCATTGATCATAAACCAGTCATAATATTCTGACTTCGGTCCCTTTGCAAGCACATCCTGCCACGGTGCGAAATAATATCCGGAATGATTGAACACACCGTCAAGCATTACGCGGATGCCCCGCTTATGCGCTTCCTTCACAAGGTGTTTAAAGGTTTCCTCATCACCAAAACGCGGATCAATCTTCGTATAATCCGTGGTATCGTATTTGTGATTTGACGGAGCTTCGTTGATCGGTGTCAGATACAGACCGTTGATTCCCAGATTCTGCAGATAATCCAGCTTGTCTGTAATCCCCGCCAGATCTCCTCCGAAACATTCCTCATTGGTCACGCTTCCATGCTCTCTCCACAAAACCACATTCTCAGGATCATTGGAAGGATCTCCGTTGCAGAAACGATCCGGGAAAATCTGATACCATACGGTATCGTTGACCCATGCCGGGGTACGCGGTACATCACAGGGATTCATCCACGGGAAAACAAAGCACTGACGGCTTCTGCCCTCCAGATGCATCTGTTCGCTGCTGACAAACCCGTCTTCAAAATAAAACCAGCTTTCCTCCCCTGTCTGAAGTTCAAAATAATACTTCAGACGCTTGTACTCCGGACGCACGGTTGTGGTCCACCAGATCTGATTTTTTAACCGCTTTTTATATATGATCGGCTCCCTTTTTCCATCCCAGTGCTCCCCGCCGCCTAATATTCCCGCGGCAAACGGATCTCCGAGTATAATGGATACCGATTTTACATCGTAGCCCGTTTTTATATTGATAATCAGCTCATCCTCATTCAGCGGATAACAGTAATTGTCACTCGCCTGATGATATACTGCGTTAAATTCCATATGTTCCCTCTCTCTTTTTTATGTTTATTTCCTTTAAATATTACCATATCTCTCTTGACTATTCAATGCGATGTTTTTTATAATATCCCTTAGAATATTAACGTTTTTAAGGAGGCATTTATGGCAGGCTCATCATTTGGCAATTTATTTCGTATCACCACATGGGGGGAATCCCACGGTAAAGGCATCGGTGTTGTTGTGGATGGCTGTCCTGCCGGACTCAGCCTCTGTGAAGAAGATATCCAGAAATTTTTAGACCGGCGTAAACCCGGCCAGTCCAAATTTACCACACAGCGCAGGGAAAGTGACACGGTAGAAATCTTATCCGGTGTCTTTGAGGGAAAAACAACCGGTACCCCGATTTCCATGATGGTCTGGAACAAAGACCAGCACTCTGCGGATTACAGTGAAATTGCCTCCTACTACCGGCCGGGACATGCCGATTTCTGTTTTGACGAAAAATACGGATTTCGTGATTACCGCGGCGGTGGACGCTCCTCGGGGCGCGAAACGATCGGACGCGTTGCCGGCGGTGCAATTGCGATCAAAATTTTAGAGCAGATGGACATCTCCATACTTGCCTACAGTCAGGCAATCGGTCCGGTGTCCATTGATCCTGCCCGGTTTGATCCCGCAGAAATTTCAAAAAACAAGCTGTATATGCCGGATGCAATAGCCGCAGCAAAAGCCAGCGCATATCTCGAAAAATGTTTACAGGAACAAAACTCCAGCGGTGGCATCATCGAATGTCAGATTTTGGGGCTTCCCGTCGGGCTCGGTGATCCCGTTTTTGAAAAACTCGATGCGAATCTGGCAAAAGCAATCCTCTCGATCGGTGCCGTAAAGGGCTTTGAAATCGGAGCCGGATTTGGTGCAGCTACCGCTACCGGGCTAACCAACAACGATGCATTTTGCATGGAGAATGGACATATCTCCAAGAGAACCAATTATTCCGGTGGCACGCTCGGTGGCATGAGCGATGGCTCGCTGTTATTTTTCCGTGCAGCCGTCAAACCGACACCGTCCATTGCAGCAACACAGCAGACCGTCAACAAAGACGGAAAAGAAATTGAGATCAGCATCAAAGGACGACACGATCCGATTATCGTTCCGCGTGCAGTGGTCGTTGTTGAGGCAATGACAGCTATCACGATTTTAGATGCGCTCCTTTCCAACATGACCGCAAGACTTGACCGGATTATTGATTTTTACAGACAATAACGTTTAATCACAATAAAAATTGGCAGTGAGGCTACGATGCAACAGCTTCACTGCCAATTTTTTCTTGTTTATTTTTCGTAAAGAAATTCTTCCGGCAATGTAACGTTAAAATCTTTTGCCAGATCCCGGAAATTGTCCGGAGTGATCGTCTGAAGCTTATCCGGTCTCATGGATAACATCTTCACAAGAATTTCTGCCGATTTCTCAGCGGTGTGCATCAGACCGAATGTCAGATCAAAATCTTCGCCTGCTGCGAACATTCCGTGATGTGCCCAAATGGCCAGATCATACTTTTTCATCAGTTCACTTGTTGCAACCGCGATCTCTCTTCCTCCCGGAACCATCCACGGAACAACACCGACACCGTCCGGAAAAACAACCGGACACTCCGTTGCCATCTCCCACAGTTCTCTCGTAAACACTTTATCTTCGAGTGGAAGTACAAATGTGAGTGCAATAATATTGGTGGTATGTGCATGATAGACCACACGGTAATTTGGATTTTGAAGTTTTTTTACTTCGAGATTCATCAAATGACTCGGAAGCTCGGAAGTCGGTCTGCCTCCATTGACCAGCCCCCAGACAATACGGTAATTTTCACCTTTTTCGTCCAGTTCAATCATGCAGATGGAATCTTCCGGCTTAATGATCACATTGCGGAAATACTTACCGCTTCCCGTAACCAGAAAAAACTCGCCGGCAAGATTCGGTACACTTGTGCCAATTGGCTGCCATTCCTTCGCCTTAAAATTCTCTTTTATCAATTCTACTTCTTCCGGTTTTACACGATAAGAAAGGTTTCCACCATTTCTCTCATGCCATCCCTGCTCCCATCCGTCATTCGCCATGCGGATAAATTCCTGTACAAATTCTGCATCTAAAAAATTCATAATTATAATTCCTCTTTTCTATTCTTTTTTAATTTCTCTTTTCCAATACTTCGTTCTCATACTTTTCGATTTCATCATAGAAATGAAGATCATCAACGACGCCCTCACGTCTTAAGTACTCATCCCATATCTCACCGATCGGCAACATCTTCACCGCCTCATTCATAACCATAAGTTTGCTCATCTGATTCGTATCCTGAAGCGCTTTGAGCATTGCATTCGGTGTACATAAAGCTATAAGAAGGGCTTTCTGCCAGCTTCGAAATCCTGTTGCAAGTGCCGAAACACGGTTGATACTTGCATCAAAATAGTCCAAAGCCATATAGACACGGTCAAGCGCATTATCTCTTACAATTTCTTTTGCCATCTCCTTCGTCTCATCATCAAGAATCAGCACATGATCGGAATCCCAGCGCACACCTCTTGTGATATGCAATGCAAATTCCGGATAAAAGCAGAGCATTGCCGGAATCTTGTCAGATACATACTCCAGTGGATGATAATGTCCGTTGTCCATAAGTGGCATACAGCCGTCATGTAAAGCAGCAAAACTAAGTGTAAACTCAGCCGATCCGACTGTGTAAGACTCCACACCTATACCGAAAACTTTTGACTCCACACAAGGCTTTACGAGGTTATGATCGTATGGCTCCGATAAGATCTGCTCGATGGAATCCTTGTATCGCATACGAGGTCCCATACGGTCTGCCGGAACATCTTTAAATCCATCACCGGTCCAGATGTTCATAACGCAAGGCATTCCGGTCTCTTTTGCAAAATATTCCGAGATGCGGATGCATGCCTTTCCGTGATTGATCCAGAAAAGTCTTGTCTCCTCGTCCGGACTCGAAAGTGTCTGACCGTCCTTTACTTTCTCGTGTGAGAAAAAGGTCGGATTAAAATCGATACCCATATGATGCTTCTTGGCAAATTCTACCCATTTAGCAAAATGCTTTGGTTCAAGCGCATCTCTGTCTGCAAATTCCCCCGGTGCAAAGATTGCATAAGATGCATGTATGTTTAATTTTGCGGTTCCCGGCATCAGTCTCATCGCTTCTTCCATATCTGCCATCAACTGTTCCGGCGTTCTAGCACGGCCCATATAATTACCGGTCGTTTGAATGCCTCCAGTAAGTCCTCCGTCATTGTCAAAACCGATCACATCATCCAGCTGCCAGCAGTGAAGCGATACCGGAACTTTCTTTAATGTCTCGATCGCCTTGTCGGTATCCACACCGAGTGCTGCATATTTTTCTCTTGCTGCTTCGTAATTTGTCATGTCTCTTCTCCTTTACTTTTCGTATTTATGAATTGGGAAGGAAGCATAAACACATTGTCTTGCCTCCTTTAAGTTTTCTAATTCTCCCGCTGCGATCATCTGCGCACAGAGATTACCGATCGCAGTCGCTTCCGTCGGTCCTGCATAGATTGTCTTCTTCGTGAAAAATGCGGTCAGTTTGTTCAGATAATCCGCATTGGCACCGCCACCAACGATCTGAATACAGTCGTATGTTTTTCCGGTCAGTTTCTCAATCTCCTTTGCTGTATCGGCATAGCATTTTGCGAGACTGTTGTAGATCACACAGGCAACTTCCGCAATGCCCTGTGGCACCTGCTGTCCACTCTCTTTACAGGCTTTCTGCACCTCGCTCGTCATATGCTCCGGCGCAAGAAATCTCGGATCGTTGGCATCAACAAAAGAAGGAATCGTCTGCTTTGACGCAAGTTCGCTGATCTCTCCAAAACCAAGTTCCGGGGCTATCTCCTTTCGCACCGACTGGATCATCCAGAGTCCCATAATATTCTTAAGATAGCGGAAGCGATAATCGTATCCGCCCTCATTCGTCATGTTATGCTTTCTGCTTTGCTCATCACAGGCAGCTTCTTTCAATTCGGTTCCCATCAATGACCATGTTCCGGAACTGATATAAAGTGGCTGTTCCTCTTTGGATGGAACTGCCATCACTGCAGAAGCTGTATCATGCGTTGCCGGCAAGACTACTTTGCATTCAAAACCTACCTGTTTCTGAATAGAATCCGCCAAGTTTCCGACAATGCTTCCCGCCATCATAATTGTCTGAAAGAGGGTTCTCGGATATCCCAGCCGATCAATCAATGCCCAGTTCCAGTCATTGGCTTTCGGATCAACCAGCTGTGTTGTTGTCGCGTTCGTATATTCCTGTAACTTATTTCCCGTCAAAAGAAAGTTAAAATAATCCGGAATCATAAGCATACTTTGTGCCCTATCCAGGCTTTCCGGATTCTGCTGCTTAAGCGCCATTAGCTGATAGATCGTATTAAACTTCTGCTTTTGAATACCCGTAATTTCATACAAATCATTTTCCGAAATAATCTCATATACCTGCTTGTCCATCCCATCCGTTCTCGCATCACGATATGCCACGGCATCACCAATTCTTTGTCCCTGATCATCCAACAATACAAAATCTACAGCCCAGGTATCGATTCCCATACTATACGGAATCTTTCCTATATCCGCACATTTCTTCATTCCGGTTTGAATTTCCCAAAAAAGCTGATCCACATTCCACACTTTATGTCCGTTATGTTCCTGCATTCCGTTTGGAAATCGATAGATCTCCTCTAAGACAATTCGCCCGTCTTTCTTATGCGCAAGAATATGGCGTCCACTCGACGCTCCGATATCAATCGCCAGATAATATCTGTTTTCCATTGTCTGCCCCCTTTTTCTCTTATCTGATACACCAAAAAGATAACAAAAATAAGGACAGCTTTTTAGCCTCTGATTAGACTAAAAAACTGTCCTTATTTTCTGAATAGCCTTTATTATCTTCTCATATGTTTTTCTTTCTTTTCTTCATACATGCGCTTGTCCGCCGATTCGATCAACTGATTTAAATCATCAATCTCGTCAGATGCATGTACGGAACATCCGATACTGGCAGACAATTGGTAGATTCTCTTCTCGTTTTGATTTTCTTTTTCCATTGTATTTTTTATCTTACTTACGATCATCTGCATCCGCTTGGCATTCGTACAACTCCCAAACACCACAAATTCATCACCTCCATAACGCATTACCAGACAATCCTTCGGAACTGATGCCTTTATCACATCTGCCATCTCGCGTATGAAAGCATCGCCGACCTTATGCCCTAACCCATCATTGACACTCTTTAGACCGTCAATATCTAAAAAAATCATAAATGCCCGCCGATGTTGTCCTTTAATCCGTTCAACAACCGCATTTGCGGAATAAAAAAAGCCACTCCGATTGAACACCTGTGTCAGCATGTCATACTTCCACATACGGTTGATCTTCTCATTCATCTGATTGATCCATTTCCATTTGCGAATATTTTCGAGTGCCATACCGATATTAACCGTCCATAAATATGCAAGCTCACTTTTTAACGCAAAGACACTTCCATCCGAGACACAATATCCATAACATATTTTTTGATAATAAATTGGTGTCACTATGTAGAATGTTTTCTGTAATTTATTTCTCATTTCATAAGGCAAAATTTCCTTTGACGGAAATTTTCCATAGGAGTCAAACTTTCTATCATGATAGGCAAGCGGTATATGAACCTTTTGGGTATAGTGCTCACAAATCGCTTGTTCTCTGATATTAGTTTTTATGTCATCATACGCAAACAACTTTTTTTCATCACACAGGCAAAGATAAAACTCTTTCATATCTGATCGGATAACATATTTTTTTAACCGCGAACACAATTCTTCCACACTCTCAAGCCCGGTCAGATCGAGTTCCATACTTTTTAACGCATCTAGTGCCTCCTCATAGCTTAAGCATTGGTTCTGATATTCCACTCGAAGATCCCGGATCGACTTTGGTGTCCGGCAGTTACATCCGCAGCTTTCCCGATACAGAATCTGGGTTTCCAATTTCACAGATGTATGACTTTGTGCATCAAAAAGCAGATCGACCGCCTTTTCCCCGAGCATTTCCTGTCTGCGATCAACGGTCGTCAAAGACGGAATATAAAATGCGGACAGCTCATCATTGTCAAAACCGGTTACTACGATATCTTTTGGGATTTCATAACCATACTGCTGCAAGCGCTCCATTCCGCCGATCGCCATCGCATCATTTGCAAATACAATTGCCTGCGGCGTCTGGTTTTTCATAAAATATTCGATGGCTTTTCTTCCGCTTTCACGATTATAATTTCCGCAGTAAACCTGACAATCACAAACAGGAATGCCATGCTCTTCCATAGCATCCCTATATGCCCGATAACGTTCCATTCCTTCTTTGCCCTGCAGAATACCGCACACATAATTGATTTTTGTCAGATGATGTTTCTTTATCAGATGTTCTACAATACGTTTCTGGCTATTGTAATCCGATATTCCGACATTATGCATTCCATCAATATATTCATCAACACTTACCGCTGGAATCCTGCTCTCTTTTATCCGGTTCATCAACGAGTTGGAAGCCGGTTCATATTGTATTGAATTTTTCATAACGATCACACCATCGTAGGTAGTAAGATCCGGAAGTTCCATAATTTGAAATGCTCCGACTTTGTTTTCTTCCGACTCATCATAGTTCACAAAGCATGTAAAAATAAATACATCCGTATCGAATTCCGCAGCACGTCTTAATACACCGTCGATCACACGATTCTGATTATCAAAACTGATTGCACCTGCAAGAAACGCAATTTTTTTTCTCATGTTTCCCATCTTTCCCTGAATCTGATCCTAAATTTTCTGAAAACGATTCATTTCTTCCATAAGATGTTTTGAAGAGTCAACGTTTTCCGTTGCTTGTTGTCGAATGTTCGTGATAGAATTTGCAAGATCAGACACATTTTCTGTTGCACTGCTAATTCCCTGTGCATTTTCTTCCACAACCGTTGATATGTTGGTGATTCCATTATTCATCTCAGCCATAACCTTATGTAATGCCGAAATATTATCGTTAAAAACAGCCATAACAGAATCCATATGCTCTGCCTTCTCATAATACGTATCCGTAGCACCTTCAAATCCAACGTAATCACTCATAATCCGATTTTGTACAAAGTACATAAGATTTTGTGCATTCTCCATAAGTTGATTTACTGCCGATATCACTTCTACACTAATACTCTGAATATCATTTGCAGTATTTTTACTGTTTTCAGCCAATTGTCGAATTTCTTCAGCCACAACAGCAAAACCTTTCCCTACTTCTCCGGCACGCGCAGCTTCAATAGATGCATTTAAAGCCAGAAGATTTGTCTGACTTGCAATATCAAGAATATCATTGGTTAAATTATTTATATTTGTAATCTGCCTGCTCGCCTCTATCGAAGAAAATAAAGCATTCTGTTTTTCATTAATAAGATTTGAAATTTCATTTTTCTTCTTTTCAGTTTCTTCTTTTACGCCAATTGCCAAAGCTTTAATATCGGAAGAAATGGAAACACATTCCTTCGTCTGATCACCTACATTATTAACAAACTCCAATATCTCATGTGTATTCTTCATAAGCCCTTCAATTGAAGATGCTATTTCTTCCATACTTGCCGTAATTTCTTCCATCGTCGTAGCAATATAATTTACATTTTCGCTGGAACTGTTCACTTCTGTATTCATCACCCCAAGAGAATTCTGCATTGACTCCGATTGGTGGTGAACTTTACGAATAACCATCTGTAATTGAATAATAAAATTATTAATACCTTCTGACAATTGACCGATTTCATCATGTGAACGGACTGTAATGCGTTTTGTAAGATCTCCTTTTTTCTTGTTAATATCATCAATAATATGATCTAACTGACAACTGGCTGCACTTGCCGGTTTGCTTACTGTTCTCCTCATAATCAAAAGAACCACTACCGACACCATTATAAATATAACAAATAATATTTTCGTCACTTGAATATTCATATCAACTGCCTGATTATACAACTTTGACTGTTCAGAAATTCCACCTTCCAGATTTTCCGTGAGATTCGTTTCCGTTTTCTCTCCCATATCTCTAACAAGATTTTGGAAATCGGATCCAAGTGCTATACTTGCCTGCGCAAAATCCCCCGTATCTACATATTCCTGTATTGTTGAAAATTGCAAGAGCACTTTATCAAGGAATTCTTCATATTTCTTAATTGCATCTTTTAACTTTGTATTGTTATTATCTTTTAGATACACATCTATCTTCTTCTCGCTCTCAGTAATAGTTGACACTTCCTCTGCCAATGAACCTTCAAGCTGTTGACGAAGTTCTGCATTATCATACAAACTAATAATATTAAGGTATTTCTGACCTCGTTCCATACTTTTTTGAATCGTAAATATTTCTGTCTGAATTGGAATATACTGCTCCGTGATTTCTAATCCAGACCGTTTTACACGATTTTGTGATCTTACAGAAGTTATCGTATTTAGTCCAAATATAACAACAAACAGAACCATCATTAAAAGCACTTTGCTCCCAATTTTTTTCATAAATAGTTCCTCCTATTTAATTTTCTCCAAAATATTTACGCAAGAAATAGGCCGGTGCACAGCTCCATGCATGACAATAACTATTGACAATAGTTCCGCCGTACGGGGATTCATCCGGATTCTTCGGATTATACAGCTCCCAGAATGTATCTGCACCAAGCCGCGCCATACCACCCCAATACTCTGTCAAAACAGCAAGTGCTTCCTCATCCGCGTTGCATTTTAACAATGCTTCAATATAGTAGTGATACATATACGGAGTCACCATCTCAAGAGCCTCCCTATCTGCTGCAACATTATGTAAAATCCGAAGACCTTCTTCGGAATCGACTACACCGCCAAGAATCAGCCAGACCTGACTTGCATAAGAAATCTGTCTATTTTCTCCGCTGACAAAAAGTCCTTTCTTTTCATCGTAAAAATATGCTTTTGCTGCCTTTCGATAGACTTCATAAGTTCCTTTTAAGCATTCTGCATCACGATTTTCTCTTAATTCTTGTGCAATTGCAATCGCACTCTGCATCGCATACAGTAAAACCCCCTGTGCTCCCGCCTGCTTATTTAATTCTAGCGACCAGTCAAGAAAACACCATCCTAACACATCACGGTCTCTTACAATGCCGTTATCCACTCGTTTCTGCGCCAACGAAATCTGTGTTCTTGCAGTCTCCCACAAGTCACGAAGCGCCTCCTTGTCTTTTGTCTGCTTATAATAATCCCACAGAGCAACAACATACAGAAGTGAATAATCAAACATACTCGTATCATCCACTTCCGGCTCCGGATCTAAGAATACACAGGCTCCAACCTGACCGTTTTCCATCGGTAAGGCCCCAAACAGATACAGACATCCTTTTACCATATCATTCATCTGATAAGTCTCGTAATTGGCAAGTGCCTGCAGACGAAGATCTCCCATCCAGAGTCTCTGGTCACGTTTTGGTCCATCCTCAAATACCTTCTGCATACAATCATGCAGCGTATTACAGGCAATGCGATCAAGCTGTTCCAATTCCTTATTCTCGCTATGATATGCGGATAAACGGCTATCATCTGCTGAAGACAACGCAACCGCTTTTGCCTCTTCAATAATTAGGTCAAATTTAGAGCTGACATCAAGCACTTCGATTTTCACGTAACGAAACGAATATCTTCTGGGCAGAAAATATTCTCCCGGGACAAGATCAATATGCACCTGTTCCTGCTGCACCCATGCCGAACAGATCCAGCCCTGATAATCTTCCACCCGTTCCTCGAATTCCTTTTTATTTTCTGCAAACGAGAAACGAAGCCATACCGGAGCATCCGGATGTGAACGAACATACCCCAACTTTAATTTTATGTGCCCCACAAGATGTCGACCAAAATCAATTTCAACTGAATCTCCCTTTTTAAGAGGCTTTAAAAAAGCTGCTATATCCAGAGGTTCAACCACCGTTTCTTTTACTTCCGGTAACAGCTGCAACGCTTTATCCAACAATTTTAAATTTTTCACCATAACTTTTTTCTCTCACTCTTACCACTTCAAGTACTCTTTTCCACAGAACGGGTCTACTGGATTCTTACCAGTAAATGCACTTCTTCCCATGATTTTTTCCACAACGCTTTCTATCACATACTCACTGTTAGAATATCCGTTGATATAGGTTTTGATCATCGGCACATCTATCAGATGATACGGATTTGCGAGGCTGATGAACATCACCGGACGTTCCGCAACAAACCACGGAACATTGTTTCCGTTTCCCCAGAATGTGTACCAGGAAAGACGATTGGTCACTTTATTGGAAGCATTCTCAACATTTCCTATATAGATAACGAGATCATAACTTTTCTTAAACGTCCCGACATCAAATTTTGCAGTCTCGAAATTCTCCGGTTCATATATCGTTACATCAAAGCCTTCTTTTACCAGTTTGCTTCGAAAACTCTCCAACACTCTCTCATTTGAAGGGAAATCTCCCATAATCTCAAGCAGTACTTTCTTCGTTTTCCGCGGACTCAGCGGCAAGATCTTCTGTGTATCCTTAACCAGCGTAACCGCAGCATTGGCACTTTCTTTCGCCCATGTGACATGTTCGTCCGAACGCATCACACGAAGTGCTTCTTCCGTCGGCACAATCTCACTCTTTGCTTTCTTATAAAGACCCAGCGCAGCCTTAGTTGCAAGAATTCTTGTGATTGCCTCGTCCAAACGCTGCTCCGACAGAATTCCCTGCCTGTATCCGTTTAACATATACCGATAATCTTCGTCCAGATCTTTATTAAAGAGGAACATATCACATCCGGCTTCAATTGCATAAGGCACCGCCTTCTCTCTTTCCATTGCACAGCTAAAACCAACCATGCAGGTAGAATCGGTAACAATCAATCCGTTAAATCCAAGCTTTTTACGAAGCAAGCCTTTTAACAGTTCCGGAGAAAGTGTTGCAGGAACTAACTTGTCCGGAAAATCCGGATTATAAGCTTTCTGGTATGCCGGCTGTGCAATATGACCGACCATCACCGTCTGCGCTCCCGCCTGAATCAGTCCGCTGTAAATCTTTCCGTAGGTTGCATCCCACTCCTCACAGGAGAGACTGTTCACACTGGTAAGAATATGCTGATCCACCTCATCGCAGCCATCTCCCGGAAAATGTTTAATTGCAACAAGTACATTTTCTTCTTTTGCAGCCTTTATATAATTAACACCACATGCTAAGACCCGATCCGGATCGTCACCATATGTACGCACATTAGTAATCGGATTTCTCCAGTTTCTATCAATATCAACCACTGGTGCAAACGCCCAGTTACATCCCACCGCTGCCCCCTCGCTGCAACTTACTTTTCCTAAACGATAGGCGTCCTCGGTATCTCCGGTTGCAGCTATCTGCATCTGTTTTCCGTACTGTGTTCCATCCGTTGCAATTCCACATCCACCATCCTCAAGATTAGCTCCGACCAAAAGTGGAATTTTACTATGTTCCTGAAGATAACGATGTGTTCTCTGCATCTCCTTAGCCTCACCGCACCGATACATGATTCCACCGATATGGTGTGAAAGCATAACATGTTCCAGATAATCTGCATCTCCTGAATATCCGATCGGTACAAATAACTGACCGATTTTTTCTTCTAACGTCATTGCTTTTTTTGTATTTTCAACCCACTCGATATCCTCTTTCACAAGAAAGAAGGGTGCCTTTGTCAAATTGATCATATTTCTGTCCTCCATTTGTTAAGCATCAGTTATTTAAGGTTGCATTCAGCAAAGACTGACGCTACATGTCAGGTTTTTTGTAAAAACTTGACGCAATTTATTTGCGTTTTCCGGTAAACACACGAATCAATAAATGTTCGTTACTCAGATAAATTAGGAACACTACAAGCAATAAAGCATTAATGATTGCCTGCATGGATGCATTTACTTCATTTGAGAATACCGCAAATGTGGAATTCAACATTGACATACATAAAGCTGCAAGTAAAAATCCAATCTTTTCATTGGTAAATCTGCTGATATAAGATCCAATAAACATTGGAAGAAATGCAGTAAACATAATACTGATAGATCCAAAGTTAAGCTGACCTCCATTGATGGTTGTATTTCTGGAAGCGTTTAAAAAGCCAACAATTCCCATCAGGCCACCGCAGATCACATAACAGGCAATTGCATTTGGAATTTCTTTAATTCCGGTATTAACTGCAACCTTCTGACCATTCTTAAGTGCGTTATAATCGTATCCGAATTTTGTATAATCAAAGAGTCCAATAATAATTACCAGTACCGCCACAATAATAATTGCTGCATAAAGCCAGTTTCCTGTAAAAGCAGTCATGGATGAATTCTGTACCTCTTTCATAACGTAACGACCTTCTGTAATTGTAAAAAGAATTCCTTCATAAATCAGTGTTACACCAAGAGACGTAATAATTGGTGGCAAATGTAAAACCACATACAAAACACCGGAAATCAGTCCAAGCAGCATACCAAATAAAATAGTAAGCATCAGCATTATCGGTGCACTGCCCTGACCTCCACCTAAAAACGAATATGTAATCTTTGCACCAATCACAGAGGAAAGCAATGCCATTGATCCCAAAGAAAAATCAAAACGTCCACTGTTAAGATTGATGGACAAAGCGATAGTTGTGATCATAACAATTGCAATATAGACAACAAAATTGTCAAAGCTTGTCATATTCATGATCATTGTTTTTCCTTTTGCCATACAAATACCCTGTAACAAAATAGCCACCAGTACCGGTATGGCAAGTGCTCCTGCTAAATTTTTTATACAAAGTCTGTTTTTACTTTTCATGTTATCTTCTCCTTTCTTTTTACAGGATAATTTTTCATACCCTCTCCCAATAGATGAAAGTAATAAATTCATCTATTGGGAGAGGGTGCGGCTTCTTTAAGAAGCCGCGACCAAATAATAAAAAACAAGTTAATTAGATGCAACCACCTCATTGATAGTATCAAAAGTAACTGTATCACCAATAATTTGATCCAATGTATCCCTACTGTAAATCGGGTTATCACCATTATCATTCTTGTAAAATTTATCAAATGTCTCACTATCTGTTGCTACCTGATAATTTTGGCTGAGTGACACAGCATTTCCCTGCGCATCACGAATTACATTCCCATTGATTGCATTCATCACTAATGCAAAAGCAGGTCCTACCGATGATGAATATTTTCCAGCAAGATATACAAGCTTTCCGTTTGTGATTGCCTCTCCATTACTCTTGGTAAAGGAATCAATATCAGAAAACTCAATACCTGCTGCATTCAACTGCTGTGTAAAGAATGTTGTTGCCATTCCGACAGAGATGAATGCTTCCGGAGCCGCCTGAATGGCTGCATTGATCTCGTCTGTTGTTGTATCACCATATCCCTGTAAATAAGATACGATCTTGATATCTCCTGAAATCTTTGACAAATCTATACCCTGATCAGCAAAAATCAAACCAACTACATCCTCTTCAGTTGTCGCTCCGCCATAAGAAAGTCCAAGTCCTGCAAGTACGCCGGCTGTACGATATACGTGCATTGGATTCGGAATAAATGCGCCATAGATTGCAGCAGTCTTAATGCCTTTATCTGCAAAGAACTTGCCCATTTCTACACCAGCTTCATACTCTGTATCCATACTCGGACCCACCTGTCCAAGAAAATATTCATCTGTTTTATATTTTTCAAACTGTTCCTGATCAAGTGTTCCTGCTGCAACTGCATAATAAATCTTGTTTTCCTCACATGTTTCAATCTGTAATGCACGATCATTGCTTGAAAAAGAAATGACTGCCTGATATCCCTGAGAAGCAAACTTCTCAATTGCAGATTTCTCACTTGCAGCATCCTTAAGTTCGTCTGTGTAAGTAAATGTTACACCATACTGATCCGCAATATAATTCTCATAGTAAGAACGGAATCCTAATGCTTCCTCACCACTGACATCTTGAACCAGAACACCAATCTTGACATCTCCTGTCGGCTTTTTTTCCTCCTGTCCATTTGAAACATTTGTATCATTTGTTGCATCCTTACTGTTTCCACATCCGGCCAGCATTGTCAGAGACATAGCTGCAACAAGACCAAAGCTTAACATTTTTTTCATTGTTCGTTTCATAAATTTCTTCCTCCCTGTTTTCTTTTAAAATTTATCTTTAACACACAATGTGTTAAATTCTTGTTTTATCGCGGTAAAGTCTGCGAACGATAGTTAACGCTTGCAACATATACTATAATCAGAAAAAACACTGCACTTACAATCTGCGTAATGCCATATCCCGATGTAGAATCAATGAGCAGATCCAAAATATTATTTAATACAATATAAGAGAATCCTCCAACAACTGCCGCGTAAATCTTTGATCTGGCACCACCTGAAATCGGCATTCCTCCAAATACAATTGCAACCATAATATTCATTCCAATATCCCCGGCTGTCGTTGTTGTAACAGATGGTGTATATACCAATGTCATAAATGCACCGATTCCTACTCCTACTCCCGCCAAAAGGAAGCCCAATATTGCATATGTGTTATATTTAATACCGGAAAGCTGCGCACAGATTGGGTTTCCACCTACAAATTTTTCTCTTCTTCCAAACTTTGTATAATCAAAAACAAATACACAGATCGCAACCCAGATTACCAGAACTCCAATCTTAAATGCCGAGTTATCCAGATGTTTTACAACCTCGCTTGGAATACTGATTCCACCAACCGCACCACCTTTTGTCGTAATAATCTGCGATGCAATCGCGGATAACACGGACATCATTGCTACCGTTGTAACAAACACCGGAATATGAAATATGGACGCAAGCACTGAATTGACCAGTGAGCAAACAATTCCTGCTAATAAAATCACGATAATCATCAACGCAAAATTTTCAGTTGCATTATAGGTAAGTACTCCCAGCGTGGCCGCAAAAAGCGTTGCGGCTCCCAGGCTGATATCAAATGAACCCAGTGTATAAATAAAAATTGCACCTGTTGCAACAATTGATAATACAATCCCTTCATTAAATACAATCTTAATATACATATCCAGACGATATCCTTTACTGCTTACAATTCCACAAAATACTGCAAGCAATACGACAAGTGCTACAAAAGGCAACGCACTTATCATCATTTTTTTATTTTTCGTCATTCTTTTTTGCCTCCTAAATCATATATTCAATAATCTGTGCATCAGAAAGAGTTTCGCTTCTCTCAAATTCCGCAGAGACCTCACCATTTTTCATAATTAGAATCCGATCACTCATTCCAATCAGTTCCGGTAATTCCTCACTGATCATAAGGATTGATTTTCCCTCATTTTTCAATCTCACCATAAGCTGGTACATTGCCTGTTTTACACCGATATCCACGCCTCGTGTCGGACAGTCCAGAATAAGGATTTCACTTCCACATCCAATCCATTTTCCAAATACGACCTTCTGCTTATTTCCTCCGGAAAGCTGTGATACTGACTGATCTCTTCCCGCACATTTGATGGACAATTCTTCAATCTGATGATTCACATATTTTTTTTCTCGATTTTTCAGAATCAGAAAATTATTGATCGCAAATTCACTCATTCCTGCAATTGAAATATTATCTTCAATACTTGCATTAAGACATAACGACTCAACATCTCTGTCCTTCGATACATAACCCACACGTTTCTTCATTGCAATTGCCGGACTGTCAATGATTGTTCCGTCTTCCACCGTAACGCTTCCCTCTTCCGGCTTTAATGCTCCAAAACAAACCTTTCCAAGAGAATGCATTCCGCAATGTGCCAATCCACCGATTCCAACGATTTCTCCTTTATGCACCTGAAATGAAATCCCTTTTAACCGGTCTGCATATACCAGATTTCTTACATCCAATGCCACTTCCGGCTGTGAACTTGCCTGAAAGTCACTTCGATAATAATCACCTTGCAGC
>ENA-OOXY01000190-OOXY01000190.1-human-gut-metagenome-genome-assembly--contig:-NODE-190-length-71032-cov-5.229483_pt1 | contig 71032 bp, 111 predicted proteins | sample MGYA00241593_ERZ501355 | MGnify/ENA primary metagenome ERZ501355 (study PRJEB25962, sample SAMEA2042739) | human gut metagenome | biome: human gut; feature: human-associated habitat; material: faeces... | reverse complement strand
CATACATGTGAATATCAGCAGGGCTGACAATATCAGATTCACCACAACCAATGTAAGTGTAATGATTTGTAAAAGACTCTTTTTCACTTATTTTTCCTCCTAATTGTCTTCATATAATTTTTCTTTCTTTAACTTTTCTAATTCTGCATCGATATCTTCCGATTCGGCGAGCCTGTCGATCTTGCTGCTCATGCAGCAACAAGCATATAAAACAGCCACAATTCCGACAAGAATGATAACGAGCACTATAATAATGATTTTATCTATAAAATTTTCTCCCTTCTATCTATTTAATACTATTAATATGATAGATTTAGTAACTATAAAGACAATAAAAAAGAGGGCGAATAAAATCCGCTCTCCCTTTTAAATTTGACGCGTCCTGTGCGATGATTTTACGCACAGGCTAATTTTTGTCCGGCAAGTGTCTCGTCGATTTCCAGGATCATTTCCATTTCATACGTAGCAGAATTTTTTAGATCCTCGAGCATTCGGACCACTGCCGGAGTTTTAGAAAAATTTTTATCAGAAAGCCAGTTGCATTTACGATCGATATCTGCAAGCTGCTTTTCATGTCTCTGTCGCTCCCTTTCCAGCCACTCTGGTTGCAAAGAAATTAAACCTTTTTTAGGCATTTTTTCTTGCCTCCATGTAAGAAGCAGAAATCACGAACAGAGATGCTAATAAAAATAAATAGTTCATTTCTTTCCTCCCATAATATAGCCGTCCCATTCGAGAGGCGGCTAAAAGCAAATGTTTTGCCATCCTCTCTGGATGACGGGGTCTATATAGGGCAACCTCACTTTATATGAGGATTAAAAAAGAAAATCTATAAGTTCAAACGGGATTTTTATCTTAACCCCGTAAAAAAGTCTCCTAGTATCTTGATTACCACTATTATGATAGAAAAATACATGGGAAAGTTTGCCAAATGAATTAATGTGTGATATTATAAATAGGTTTATAATTCTAAACCGTGAAGGTAGGCATCATGAATAAAAAAGAAAAACTTATGATTTCATTGTCAATATTACTTTTATGCGCTTCCGTTGTCATGGGGATCCATGGATGCGCTCTGCAGAACGAAATCAATCAGATGGACCAGTATCAGGAATATTTGCAGGAAAAGATAGAGAAAGAAAAACAGCAGCCGTAATGACTGCTGTTTTTTTGTGTACCTAACGGCGCACGTTTCTAACGGGTTAAAGCCCAGATTTTCCTTCTAATGTTTTGTAACAAAAAAGAAGCAGGTTAATCTGCTTCTCTTAATGTCATAATTAACAAATAATTTTGCTTGATTTACATTCCAAAATATTTTCCCGACTTAATTCTTTCTTCTCTCCGTTTTTTCATCTTTTCAATTTCTGCTTTTTCATATTCTTTGAACTGATGACAAGACATGCCAGTTACTAATAAGTATGCATCATCAATAGTCATAGATGATGTAAGCGTTTTTTCATTGAATTCGCAACAGTACTCATTGCCATCTTTTGATAACTCATACAGTTCTCTCATTATATCATCAATGTCACATTTATACAATTTTACGCTTTTCATCTAAAACCTCCTTATTCTGGTACGTTCATATACTGTCCAAAATCTTCAATATGCTCGCCATATTCCTCTGTGATAATCTTTTTCTGTTATTTATTATCCTTGTTCTATAATTTGACCCTTTAATCCACAATTCCCATAATACTCACAACAACGACAATTATGAGGACATTTTTTAAAATGATCTTTTTTATAGCATTTGTATACGCAAATCGAAGTATTCAAATAAATACATTCTTCACATTTTTTCATGCTATTGTTCTCCTATAATTCTATCAGATACCTCTTTTACATTCAATGGATTTTTATATAAATTGTAGTGCCAACTACCGCAAGGCGTACCAGCAGGAGTTCGACTGTGTGCTGCAATTTTTAATCACACTTATAATTGTCTGTCTCCATTTCCTTATTTGTGATAAATCCCAATTCCTCTGCTCTTTCCTTATAAGCCCTTCTTGCAGCATCATCAGAATATTCTTCTGCGCTACTTACGATATGTTCCAAAGGAAAAACGATCAGGTCCCTAACCGTTTTTATTTCGGCTTTGTATTTTTCCACATTTTCTATAAATGTTTTTTGAACTGCTCCCTCACAAGTCTTGAAAGAGGGATAAAGATTTTCAAGTAATGCACCACAAGTACCAATATCGCATTTTAATTTTGCATATTTCTTTCCGGGATATCTCTTCTGATCTTCCATAGGCAGTATATCAATTACTTTTGCTTCTTGAATTACCCCAGACCAATGTTCCTGAAAATATACGGTTTGTCCAATTTTTACTTCATTTTCTTTCATAACTGGTCTCCTTATAATTTCTGGCACTGTTTAAGGTCGTGCCCACCTTCCGATTTTCTGCCGCTAATCTCCGCCCATTATCTATCACTCCTTCTTAAAATGGTAATTAATATCATCAAAACTCATTCCGCTTTGAAACTCGGATGCTACGTCTCGCATTGGAACTTCATATTTGTCTGCAATTTCCACAATTTTATATCGTTCTGCTTCCGTAACAGTTTTCCGCCTTTTCCACATAATCTTGCCGCCTTCGCTAAGTTGTGAGTTATGAAAAAAATATCCTGGTATAAGTGCTATAATCCTCTTCCGTAAACAGTACCCAGGTCAATTCCAAATCAGGATGCTTTTCGCCCATAAAATACGCCGCTCTTTTAGCAATCTGAGCTGCTTCCTCTACCGGATATTTATAAATACCAGTGGAAATGGAAGGAAAAGCGATCTTTCTGTAGCCGTTTGCCACCGCTACATCGATAGAATTGATGTATGCGAGAAAGAGCAGGATCGGAGCATTGACGGGATCTTCTGTATACTTCGGTCCTACCGTATGAATGATTCCCTTACAGGGAATATCGTAGGCTCTTGTAATTTTCGCTGCTCCGGTTTCGCATCCATCTAGTGTTTTACATTCTTCGAGAAGCTTCGGACCGGCAGCTTTATGGATAGCACCGTCTACTCCTCCGCCGCCCAATAAGGTACTATTTGCGGCATTTACGATTACATCGAACCGCCCCGCAACTTTCGTAATATCTCCTGTCATGAAATTAATCTTCATATTATTTTCCTCCTGCAATTAAACTAATATCATTTAATAAAAGATCCATGGGTTTAGAACCGTAATATCGGTCAAAAAATTCATCCAGTACATGATTTTCTTCTGTATGTAAAAGAAACATTTTACCTTTCTTATGCAGAGAGCCCTTAATGTTGTTTATCGAATACAATTCAGATAAATTTCGAATCAGGTAATAAACCATATGGATTTCTTTCTTATTCTGATTTTCGTCGGTATCCATGTCCTCTTCTGGATAATTTCCTTCTGCCGATTCTTCTTCATTCTTCATGCGTTGAAACAAAACGACAAATTTTCTCAAAAAATCGGGATAAGGAATCGTATCATCGAAATCAGATATATCGATGTCCGGTTTTTCTCCGATGTCAACCTTCTCCTTCAGAATCAGCGATGCTATTCCATTCTCAACAAGAAGAAAAACACCTGCTGCATTGAATGATATTTTTTTTGTTCTGATTGTAAAAATTGTATTGAGACAGACGGCCGCTGTAAACATAAATGACTCAGCATCCTGCTTTTTGGCTATTTCGATCAACATTTTGAAAAATATTGGATCTTCTTTCATGCCAAAAGATAAGACTGCCTCATCTTCTGTAAATTTATATTTCATGTCATTTCTCCTCTCTTTCACTTTCCATTAATATGAAAGAATTTCGATCATGGATATTTTGTATAAATACGGATACCGCCGCTTATGTAAACATCCGTCCACTTTGTATCATTTTCGAGATAGTACGAAAAAGGCGTGTCATCGTTTACTACGATATAAGTGAAATCGTATTTATCGATAAAATCACGATAATTTACAATTCCATACTCCACGTTATATATTTCGCTGTCTATGCTTTCTTTTTTATTAATCTCTTCCGTGAAAAGTTCCGGTCTTGCGTCAGTATATACTTTGAAGCCGTACCATTCGAACATTCCGCCGTTATCGAACGAAGTATATACTCTTTCCTTATCCTGGTCCGCAACTGATGCGAGATATTCTGCGGCATCTTTTGCAGGTATTTCCTTATTTTTGATCTGCCCGGCTATTTCCGGCAAAATAACGGCAATACAGCCGAGTAAAACCGCATTTATGATGAACGTTTTCCATAATTCGTATATGTGTTCCTTTCGGAAACGGATCATATTCTGTATCATATCCGCAAGCAAAGGTAAGCACCCGATCGCCGCCATCCATACATTGCGGACCGCTGTACAGGACATAAAGATCGTGCCGGCTGCCAAAAATACCTTAGAGAAATCAGAATTTGCGCCATATTCCCGCAAATAAAGTACGAGAAAGACAATCTGCGTTATTAAGAGAATTCCCCAGATACCTAAAATCGTTGGTTTCTGCAGTTCAAGAATGGAATTTATCAATGTTGTTTTCTTATAAGATTTAACAAGATATAACATTGAATTAACGCCATTTGGATTCAGAAAGCCGCACAGAAACATAAAAATATCCACAACAATTAGACACTTCCTGTTCATGAGTTCTGTAACGAAGTATTTGAAATTTAAAGCGTATCCCGGGACAATATACGGAAGCGTCAATATCAGCAAAAGAGGCCATAACGCTGCATGAATATTGATTTCCAAAATGGACAAAAAAATCAGAGGAATCAAATATCTGATTTTATTTTTATCTCTATTCCATTTTTCCAGATTTGTTAATTCGAGCAAGACCACAGGAATTGTAAATATCGTCGGACGTGTGGCTGCAAAAGCTGCAAAAACAAACGCTGCCACAGAAATAAGCAGCATCTTCGTATTAATATCATTTGTGAATATGGAGATATATCGGTAACATAAAAACAAACTGAGAACAGTCATTAAAATAGCTGTCGTGATAAATCCACTATTCCCAAAATGAATGTATATTTCGTAATTAAATATCGCCGTCAACCATTGCTGCACAATAATTTTATAACCGTTATGGATTGTAAACGGATTGATTTTCGGGATAGTATTATTCTGCACAATATATTTACCGGTCGAAATCATCCACCACATATCATTGTTAGGGTTGAGATTTACCGCACAGAAAATAATCAGAATACCGAGAAATGCGATGATATAAAAATACAGGATTTTTGTGATATTTATCTTCTTTTTCATTTTTGCCCCTATTTCAGTTTAGTTTAAATCCTCATCATAATAAAAACAGTCTCCGTCGCACGTTTCACACCCAATCGGGCATTGTTCTATATCATTTGGATTTCTTTTTTCATCATCTGCTTTACAATATCCAATCGGACAAAACACTTCTACACCGTCTTGCAATAATATCATTCTTCTACCTCCGCTAAATCCTAACTCAATCCACATACTCAAATTTATAGTCAGGATGCTGCTTTTGAAGATTGCCCCACACCTGATTGATATTGCCTTTAGCTCTAGGGCTAAAATCAAAAGCATCTGATTCACTACTTGCAATTTTATAGCTGCCATCTTTTCTGCGACCGCCATAATACATCTTATTTCCATTTGTGTCTGTAATCATTAATTTCATTTTCTCTACCTCCACTAAATCCTAATTTACATACGATTTTTATGTATTCTTCGACATTGATACTTATTTTCGCATTTAACATCCATTGTTCTATCTTTTTACTCTAACTTTTCCGATGATTTGTTTCTTTTGTATCGGTCCGATAGTTCTGCTGTCGGTGCTTGCGTTCCGATTATCTCCCATTACGAAGTATTCATTATCCTTTAGAATAATGGTATTCGCCGCTAATCCACGCATATCCTGCCTGATTGCTTCTTCTGCAAATGGATCTTCTATGATTTCTCCATTGATCCGAATTTTTCCATTTTCATCTATACTAACCGTTTCTCCTGGAAGGGCTATAATTCTTTTGATAAGATCCATTGACGGCGTATGAATGGCAACAACATCATATCGCTGCGGTTCCGATGTCAGGTAAGCTACTAAGTTGATCTTTAAAACATCTCCGTTATGATAATTTGGTTCCATGGAACTTCCATCTACGATAAGTTTTCTGGAAAACAGTGACACAACGAGATAAATCGCAAAAACCACTATGCAGTAAGGCCGCAGATTTTTAAAATATGCTTTTAAATTAGCCATAGAAAACTCCTTTCAATTATTATTATGAAAGATTCGGAAAAATTTGTGTGCAGAAAATACAGCAAAACCCCCACATTGCTGTGGGGGTACCAGAGAAGAAAATGTGTTTTATGAAAGAGGTTTCCCATCTTCAATATTATTATGGCAGAAATGTTATAAAAATGCCGAACTGATAATCAGTTTCTCAGGAAGAATTCTCATATGCTCCGTTTCTGCCCATGGAATTTTATAAACTTTTCCGTTTTCGCATGATCTAAAACCTGCTGCTTCAGCACTGTCTCCTCTTTTTGTTCCGTATATACTTATAAACTCAGTTCCTTTCGGAATGAGGTGTTCGTTAATGTCTGTGATGGGTTTTGTTGTCACGACATGTGAGTTTATCCAACCCATAAAATATTCTCCTTTCTATCTTTTGCTTTGATACCATTATTATGACATAAATTTATGGTGGAAAGATTTTCTGCACAGAAAAACCGTGGTGTCAACCACGGTTCTTCATCAAAACAACATTTTAACCTTCCCGGAATAGAAAAGATGATTGCTTTGTCGTGTTGATAGGTATTATTGTCTCTGTCCAAAACCATGAACCTCGGTATTACCGAAACCATAATTCAGGCCTTTCTGATATCCTCATGGTCGGTATGTCAATGTTGGATCCTTCATCATGTGTGGATCGAAGGTCTTGGTCTTCAGCACCATGCTTCTATTTAATACAGACTGTTATGCACAAATCTTTAACATCGCCGAGTGTATCCAGTATAATGCTTTTTACATCATTCCATTGCATCTGATCCAACCCGCATCCGATCTTTGGCATTGCTATCGATTTTATATTGTATGCGATAATAATATCATGGAGTATCCCAAGTGAAGTTTTCATGGTCTTTTTAGACGGTTTCAAATAATATTTTGCCTTTGTTACTAGATTTAAAACATGCGAGGTGGCCAGGCAATATCCGTTTCCATTCCATAGATTTGATTTATAATACTTTTGAAGTTCCTGCTTTGTATTAAATCGCTTATTAAACTCCATGGCGATGCCTTTGCCGCAAGCAAAATCAGCGGATATACACTGTACAAACCATACATCGGGATCATCGATACCAAATAAATCCGCGTATTTTTCTATATATTGCAAATGCTCTCCCCCTTTCTTTTTATAAGATTAATATGTCAGAATTTCTGTGCAGAAATTTGCCCGTATTATTCTTTTATGCTATAGTAATTATAGAAAATAGAATACAGCAAAGAAAAAGAGGATAAGAAATGGCAGAAATTAAAAACTTTCCTAACCAGTCAAGATATGAGGATCTGGCTATGATGGAAAAAGAGGAATTTGATAAGGAAATTAAAAAATACGAAGATCATCCGAAACTCAGGGATCTGATCGAAAAATACAGAGAAATTTCTTCCGAAGGATATGCGAATCTGGCAAGAACTTCTATGAAAGGTGCAGACGAATCCATTGAAGACGCAAAGCAAAATATGACGTTTCTGAAAGGTATCGCTCTTGCAGCCGAAAGCGGAAAGCTTCAGGATAAAATTGCAAAAATCATTTCGGAATTATAAGAAAAACGCCTTGCCGGAAAACCGGAAGGCGTTATTTTTATGCGTTTTTGGATTTTTCCTGAGACTCTGCATAGAGTTCATTGAAGAAATCATCCACATCCTGCATGAACTCAAGTTTTTCACTGTCGTTATGCAGAAAATTCTTGATGATTTTCAAACCTGTTTCACGTTCCATCCGGGACACAACTCCGACCACTTTACTCGAATACTTAACAGCTTCCCCTAACTTACTCTTACGGGCAAGTTCTCTATCGGGACGAGAATTAATTCTCTCATAAGTCATCAGATCCTCCGATGCCTTGCCAAGTGCCTTAACGAGTTCGAAAGCTAATCTCGGCTGAGTCATGGTTGCCTTTAACAGGTTCGTTTCGTTTAAATTATTCATATGATTTGCCCTCCTTGTGGCCATAACTGTTCCCCCGCCGGAAACAGTAAGAAATGTTTCGCTCGGCGGGAGCGTTATAGATTTTTGGGAGGACGCTGCTTCCGTAACCGGATGAAGCAGCGAATCAGTGTCCATCCGGTCGGACTGTATTTTTAGAAAAAGGTTGGTTTTATATAATCTCCGGATAAACCGGAGTAACAAAAGTAAAATCTATAAGATCAACCGGGATTTTTATCTTAACCCCGGGAAAAGTTTTTCTCCATCTTTCTTTGATATTACTATTATGATAGAAAACTATGTGAAAAGTTTGCAGAATTCTTATATTGGTATGGACGAAAAGAAAGAGACGAAGTTTTCTCCGCCTCTTAATACCTTACAACTCTGCACAATCATTTCATTTTTTATGAAAAACGCTCCTATTTTTCGATGATGCTGTATTCGCTGCTTAATTCTTTGATTTTGTTGTTAAATTCTTCCTGATCGATATATCCAAAATCTTTATCACTCAGAAGTTCTTCAATTTTTTTGGAGATGCTGGACAATTTGTCTGATAAGGAATCATTTTCTTCTTCTAGGCGATCAACCTCGGCTTCGGCATCTTCAAGCTCGGATTTCATATCTTCTAGTTCGTCGTATAACCGGTCGTATTCTCGCTCCAAATTCTCATACTCTTCCGCGTCATGTTCCTTTATTTTAAGAAATTCATGCAAAGCATCGAAAATTTCCGGTGCTACAAGTTCCCGAAAATCTTCCGTTTCTGAAATGCAATGGATCTCGCCATTATATCTGCAAATGATCATGATTTTTCCTCCAGTTTCTTTTTCCAATACCTATTTCCTTCTTCTGATCCACGAAGATAAAGTGTTGTCATTTTTCCCTGACTAAAACATCCCGGGCACAAACAGCCATGGTACGCCGTTTTATCCCTGTTTGAATACATCTTATGTCCGCAGTCAGTAAAGAAAAATGTTCCTTCGCCATGAATTTCAGGTGTTGTCTGATAAGTAGCATATTCCATGCTTTCCTCCTATGGATTGCATCTTTTGCAGGGATCGTATCCCTGATCGATAAGATTTTGTCTGCTGCCGCTATAATCCTTCCTGTTTTGTGGTTTCATATCCGTAACACTGTCACAACCTGGCAGATGAAATTTATGCGTACTGGTATTGAGCACATAATCAATGTCAGAATCGTCTGTGTTTTCATCACTCTCTTTTTGAGCCGCTCCACTGATCCAGCTGTCACCTGTTGCGTAATCAATCTCGATACCAGGTTGAACGTTATGGATAAATACACAGAAACAAACACCTTCTCCGTTATCTTCCGTAGAATATGCTTCCATAAGAACACCGTTAGCTACGGGATTATCGCCTGCAAATACAGGGGTCACACGATACATAACATGATTTCCGGTATTTTTAACATAATCTGCGACCTCGTTTTCGAACGGAAGCATGCCGGTAACATTGAAATATCTCGTCCCCGTGATCAGGTTCTTCTCGTTGGCATTTTCTCCTGAAAGCTGATATCCGATCAGATGACAACGGTTATAAAGATAATTACCATCTACAATGCCGGGATATTTAACGGTATGCCATCCGGTAGGTTTGATCATTCCGATCTCTCCTCTTTCTTCCGTAGGCATCGTCTCCTTTCCTACGAGCACCATGGCGGGACCACATCTTCCGAGTTCGTCTAAATGACTGTAAAATTCATACCCAGCGGATAATGTATCATCCGCGGTAAAGAAAGGGATATTGTCGTTGATCGTGGTGTATGCGTTGCCTGCGTAAACGGGAATTAGAGACGGGTCGAATTCGTTTGATGAGGTTTCTGAATCAATTCCTACTTCTGTTTGAATTGTTTTAGTTATAGGAATTGCCGTTGCGGGGTTTCCGTATGCTGGTAATGAGGTTCCGCAGGAAGTCAGTAACAAAATCATTACCGATAATAACAAAGTTAATTTCTTTTTCATCATTTTCTCCTTTTGGTTCTATTTTATAAAAGAGCGGAAATAATCCGCTCTTTTATAATCAGTCCTCATCTCTGCCCATCAGGCTCTTCGGAAGTATCCAGCCTTCAGGAGTAACAACATATTCTTTCTCTGAAGAATTTTCCGGAGCATCAATATCAGCCTTCTTTTTGCCGTAAATTTTTTCCACGGCATTGATGTAGTCAGTTTGGACGTCGAAATACATCTTCATCCACAGGTTCCCGTCTTCTTTGTAAGCGTTCACCTGCTTCGCCAACTGACGAATCTGCTCTTCCAGCTTTTCTTTGTCTTCTCCTTTCAGTTCTTCCTGTCCGATGATGTAACCGCCGTTTTTGCGAATAGACGGTAACACATCATGCGTCACCCAGTTTTTAAATGCTTTTGCCTCTGCTTTACGTGATGAGAAGATCATCTCATAGAGACCAGGTTCATTTACGAACTGATATTTGCGACGGCCGTTTCCGATGTCAGTGAATACTTCTTCTTTATCGGAATCGTCCAACATACGCAGGGCATTCTTTGCCTGCATGCCGAGGATTTCCGCTACGTCTTTTGCAAGGAACCATACGGATCCATCATCGCGGATTGCTGTACTCAGCTTGCCAATATTTTTCTTGCTGAAAATCTCGAATTTGTTCATTGTGTTTCCTCCATTTATCTATTTTGATGCTATTAATATGAAGGAAAAGAGCTATGGAAATACGAAGTCTATATGTAGTGGATACATTGTAGAAGAGCACAAAATATTGATAAAAAATATAGGCTCACATTGTGAGCCTAATTTTTATTGTTTGATATTTTCCTTTATTTCTACATTGCATTATGTCAATGGTTTGCCTAATCTGTTTCTCCAATAGTTGTCTTCACATTCTTGTACTCTTTGTTCCCATTGACGTTTTTGTTCTCTCTCAGACTTCTGCTGAAACTCCTGTTTCTTACATTTCCTTTGCTTCTCCAAAATGCAGTTCATTATAAAAGTATTCATTCAAGTGCTCCTTCCTGGGCGGATATCTATTTTGATATTATTAATATGAAGGAAAAGAACTATAAAAATGCGTAGACTATATGTAGTGGATATACTGTAGAAGAATATAAAATATTGATTTAGAATATAGGCTCACAATGTGAGCCTAATATGCCGCAAAGCCGCATAAATAAAGGGTTTCGTTAAAAACAAGATGTCGTAGAGAGGGTCGAAAACGGTACAATATCTTGATTTATTTTACCTTCTATTTTGACATAAAAAGAGCCCCATTTCTGAGGCTCCTGAGTTTTAATGTTCTTCTCCCTGAGTAATAATTGGTTTAATTCGTTTCTCTGATAAGGTTTGCTGTTCCTGTTTGGTTTCTTCGACAACAGAGTCAACATAATCAAGAAACTCGGACGATTCATCGATTTCTTCTACATCAGACGGTTCGGTGTATTTTTCTAAGTAGCTATTTTCCTGTTCTATACTTTTCAATTCAAGTCTTATTTTTGCCATTTGTTCATTGCTTAATTCTGGATTAGCATAGACAGAGGCATCAAGTCCTTCTTTTAAGCCTTCTCTTATTTCTTCCATTTGATCAATATCAAATACGGGATTAGCATAAATTGACGCATCAATGTCGTTTTCCAAACCCCATCTTATTTCTTGCATTTGAGGCCAACTAAATTCAGAATTAGCATAAATAGAGACATCGATCCCATTCCTCAGACCTTCTCTTATTTGGCTCATTTGATAGCATTCGAATTCGGGTTTAGCATAAATGGAGACATCAAAGCCTTCTTCTAGGCCTGTTCTTATTTGAGACATTTGAGATTCATCGAAATTAGGGTTGGCGTAAATAGAAATATCAACGCCCGTCTCTAAACCTTTTCTTATTTCTTGCATTTGAGATTCATCGAAATTAGGGTTGGCGTAGACGGATGCATCTATTCCATTCTCCAACCCCTTTTTTATTTCGCGCATTTGCCATAAATTGAACTTCGGGTCTGCATAAACGGAGATATCGAGTTTGGCTTCCAGCCCTTCTCTTATCTGTCTCATTTGATCGCAATTAAATTCTGGTTTAGCATAAGGAGAGACATTAATCCCATTCTCTAAACCAATTTTTATTTCACACATTTGCCATAAATTGAGCTTCGGATCTGCATAAAAGGATACATCGAGTTTAGATTCCAAACCATATCTTATTTCATGCATTTGTTCATCGTCAAATTCAGGTTTGGCATAGATGGAAACATCGAGTCTGGATTCCAGACCTTCTCTTATCTGTCTCATTTGATCGCAATTAAATTCTGGTTTAGCATAAATAGAGGTATCGATACCAGACTCCAACCCACTTTTTATCTCTTCTTTTATTTGCTCCAGTTGATACTGATCAAATTTAGATTTATTAAGCCATTCCGGAAAATTATATCTTTTCGACATTTTTGTTTACCTCCTAATAAAAATATTCCGAGTTAATTTGCTCTGACATTATTATGAAAGAAAATATACTTACAAAAATATAAAAAGAGCCGCATTTTTTGCGGCTCCATCAAAGTATTAATGTTGCTCAACCTGGGTGATAAACGGTTTAGTTTGTTTCTCCGTTAATGCCCGCTGCTCTCGTTTGGTTTCCTCGACGACAGCTTCAATATGCTTCATAAAATCAGAAGGTTCATCAATTTCTATATTATTTTCGTTTTCGGAGCATTCCTTTTCAAAATCTTTTATCGCTGCGTTGATTTCGCGTATTTCGAATTCATTGATTGAATTTTTACTGACTTCTTCGCGAAGTCGATCAATTAATTCGTGAGCTTTTTGTCTGATGTTTTGGTCATCGTTATATGCTAAAATATCAATGTGATAATTTCCAAATATTTCTCTTTTTGTTTTTAAGTCAAATTTTTTAAATTTGGCACGCAAGCTAACATCTTTGCTATTATCCTTAACCAAGACATCAAGATCTTTTTCTCGGCAATAACTTACAGCTTCTTTTCTTATCTCTTCGTATCGGCTATGAACAAGAAGATCAAGGTCATTGTCCCGACTATGACATAAAACAGCCCTTTGCACATCCTCATCATCGGAATTGACAAGTATATCCAAGTCTTTATCACGACCATATCTGGCAACAGCTATATCGACAAATGGATCTTCATCATGTACCAAAATATCCAAATCTTTATCCCGTCCATATTCAGCGACAGTTATTCTAATCATCGGTTCTTCATCATGTACCAAAATATCCAAATCTTTATCCCGTCCATGTTTAGCAATGGCTATTTTAACGTAGGGTTCTTCACTATGTATCAGGATATCCAAATCTTTATCATTTCCTAATTCTGCAAGGCTTCGTTTTATGTGTAAAGGAGCATTTAATAATTTCAAATCTTCTTTGACCTGTGGCGTATTTTCTTGCGTGTTTTCTGTTTTCATAATTTTTCCTCCTAAAAGTATTTCTGGATTAATTTGTCCTGACATTATTATGTCAGAAAATAGATTTATAAAAATATAAAAAAGAGCCACATTTCTGTGACTCTTTAAAAAACTATTTTTCTGCCGTCGTTGTCCCATCGGTTACATTACCAATATCCAAAATCAAATTGCTGGAATCAGAATTCATAACGCTGGGTAACTTTCCGTCCCACTTGTCATAATACTGCTGTTTCAAAATCTTTTCCGTGATGGAGTCATTTAGCAGCTTATTTGCGTCTGCTTCACCCTGTGCCTTAATAACCGCCGCATTGGCTTCCGCTTTTGCCTGGGTCGTCTTCACCTTCGCTTCGGCCTCGGCCGCCTCAATCTGCCGCTTATTTTCGATCTGCTGCTTTTCGTAAGCAAGCTGCGCGGTCTGTTTGTCGGCGATTGCCTGATTGTAAGACTCCTCGAAATCAGTATTGGCAATAACAACTTTGTTGATAAATACCACTTCGTCACCGTATTTTTGATTCAACGCTTCCTGAATCTTCTCCTGCGCGAGAGGCTCAATAATTCCTCTGTTTGTCGCATCGGTGGAATTTAATTCCTTACTACTGCTCTTGATTGCAGAAGCAACCAGGCTATCAGAAATCAGATTCTTTTTATAATCTGATATGTTTGCATAGATCCATGCGCTCTTTTCGGAATTGATCGTATAGGTAACAGTTACGCCCTCATAATACAAAATCGTTCTTTCGGATTTTTCGCTCCATACCTGCCCGGTGTAAGTAATATCCTACTGTTTATTATTTGCCTAGCTAATCTTCTGGACAAAAGGAATCTTCCAGGTGAACTACCCCGACTTATAGAAGTCGGAACTTCCTAATTCAACCACCGCTGCATTGATCACGATACACGCAATCAACGTCTTACGCAATGTCCACAGGCGTATGAGTTCGGGCTATTCCGTCCCTACTATAAATATTTGATTTATGCTGCTGTCAGTGTCCGCAGGCCTTCCTGCAGGATGTTGATGGCGGCATTCCTGTCCCTGCCCATCGTCAGACCACAGTCACATTTCATGGTGCGGACCCTGAGATCCTTCATTTCCGGATGCAGGGAACCGCAGCAGTGACAGATCTGGGATGACGGAAACCATTTATCGACCTTGATGAGATACTTGTTTCTGTCGGCAAGCTTGTATTCGAGCATGGACAGAAACATGCCATATCCGTTATCCAGGGTAGCTTTACCGTTCCCGAAACCTTTGTTTGCCATGGCACGCATATTTAAGGATTCCACGCATACGACATCATACCGGTTGGCTATCCCGGTAGAGATCTTATGCAGGTTATCCAGACGCTGATTGGCAATGTGCTTGTGGATCCTGTTGATCTTACGGAGCTGCTTTATGTAATTACTGGATTTCACTTCATTCTTACGGGAACCCTGCATGCGTGACAGCCGGCGCTGCGCCCTGGCAAGCTTCCTGCTGCTCTCGCGGTAGTATTTATGATTCGTGCCAACGTTGCCGTTGCTGTCCACGTACAGCCCATCAGAGGCATAATCCAGTCCGATGGCGTTGGTTTTATCGGCAGTATAGGTATTTACAGGAGTTTCGAATTCGAACAGGACGGAGACATAATACTTCCCGTCGGATTCCTGGGATACCGTGGCAGATTTGATGTTCCAGTCGTCTCCGGGCATACGATGGATGACAGCTTTTACTTTACCGGCCTTAGGCAGCCTGATAAAGCCGCCGTCCACGATAGCAACAGTACCCGTCTGGTTGTTGGTGGTATAAGACCTGCGGCTTCGCTTTGCGGACTTGAACTTAGGAAAACCAGTATTCTTCTTGTGCGACTTACTGAAACAGTTACGGAAGGCAGCCTGCAAATCCAACTGCTTGTTAGCAAGCGCAAGGCTGTCCACTTCTTTAAGATATGGATGATCCTTCTTGTATTTGGCAGGAGTGATAGCAGGGAATTTACCGGTAGTTTCATAGCCCTCAATCTTATCGGACAGCATGAGATTATAAACCTTCCGGCAGCATCCAAAGGTTTTTGCAAACAGGGCGCGTTGTTCAGTCGTAGGGTAGATCCGGTATCTGTAAGCACGGTTCATCGAAAACTGTCACCTTTCTGTAAAATATCTTTCTTACTTATTATGAAAGATTATATTTGTTATATTAGGTTTTTGGCTCGTAATCAAAACCAAGGACGAGCCGCGTTGATCGCAATTTATCCTACCACTTATAGAAGGCGGGGATTTCTTGCTCGCGGCTTGTTAAATCCATTCTGTACGGTCCGATTATCAATCTGTCCAAAAGTGATCCGAACGCCAGTATATCCTGTGGGGATAATCGCAAAAGACTGACCGAGAACACAAATAGCTAATCCCAGGATAAATTCATGTAAAATCCTTTTTGTTTTTGATGCTTTACTCTATTTTTCTTCAGTTAAAAAAATATTATGAAAGAAAATCATGATATAAAAACAGAAAACTCCGGAAATATTCCGGAGTCAATGTTACCTTTCTGAAATTGCCGCCGCATACGCCAAATAACATGCAATATCGCCAAGATCTTTTCTGCCAAATTCTTTTTTCAAAGGCATTTTATTATACCTAAGAAAAATATTCAGACAATCCATAAACCGATCATGTGACGATGTACGATATTTGTCGTTTTCCATCTTCCACGTATTATCATGCGTTGCCCATTCCATACGGTATTTGGTATACTTGATTGCTGCACTAAGTAAATCCGTTGCTAACTCCCTATTATCCTCATCTTCGCCAGATAGAGCATTCGGAAGCATGGTGCTTACGAGTATAGCGATATCTTCACATTCGGAATTGGTAAAAAAACTATTCATAGAAAAGTTCCTCCTTCCGGTCATCTAGCTCATGGAATAGCTCTTTTACGTTTGTATACTCTTCTATTATCTGATCCATATCTGCTTCAGACAGATTAACTGCAGAATAACTTTCGATACGTTTATCGTTAAAGAGCGGGTCGTAAACCGGTTTAAATATAAAATGAAATTCATTTTTGCATTTTGTTGGAAGTATGGAAACATGCTTTTCGGTAAATTCTTCTCCGGTATCAAAAACGAGCCGGACATCATATCCATAGCCCTGTAATATGCGGACAATATGCTTTCCGCCGTCAGGATTAGACATTTTTTCTTCCTTTATAACTTTAAGCTGATACATTCGTCTCCTCCATTTCTCTAGTATTGTATCATTAATATGTCAGAAATGGGAAGAGCAAATATTCAGCGCTCAATATCTTTTGCTGAACAGCTATTAGGATGTTCATAATCGCCATTTAGCACATCCTGCAGAAGAGAAGATCTTTCCGGTACTTTTTCTTCTATTTGTACTGCCCCTCCGTGATCGCTCGATATTTCCATGACTACATTTTTGAAAATTTCCTTCCCTATATACCCGTTGTCGCCTTTATCAAAATAACACGATGCACCGCCAAGAGAAATATTACCGACCGTTTCAATGTCGTATTCTCCATATTTTGTAGGATTTTCGAGGCTGATCTGACAACCATCGCGAAAAGTGACTATGCCGGTTTTGCGTTCGTTCATGAAAATCTGTAAATCTTCCGATATATCTGCGGAAGCGTATTCATTGAATTTTTCTGTCATTTCGTTTTTATTCAGCTCTGGATAAGATTTTTCCTTTGCTTTTTCTACAACCTGGTCCAGGAGATGCTCTGATTTCTCGAGTGTTCCTTTTTCGAACAATTCGTTTGTCAGGTCTGCACAAAATTTTGCAACACGGTAGTGATTGTCCTGGCTGAATTTTAGTAATCCATGTTCCTGTGTCATCTGGGGTTCAAAATCAAATATTTTTTGCTGTCCATTTCGTCTTGCAATATCATTGATATTTTTGCAGGCAGCGCAGGCCTTGTCATGAACTTTATTTCTTTCGTCGTTTGCCTTTTCGATTCTTGCTATATATTCCGACTGATCTATTCTTTCGGAAATAAGGAATGCGCGATTTCTTTCAATAGCAAGCTCCTGATTAGCGACTGTATTGACATATTTGGTTAATGTCTGTGCGTATTCAACGATTTCATCTGCACTCCCGGGAACTTTTTCCATAAGTGCGCTAAGTTTTTCTATATACATAAAAACACCATCCTTTCTGCCATTAATATGACAGAAAGAACGGGTATAAAATCCTAAAGCAGTATCTTCTCTAACAGTTTCTTCCGCTCATACTCCTCTCGTACTGCGTTCAGGTCAGTTGGTTCCTTTATGGTAAAACGAGCTCTTAGGAATCTTTCCATATCTTTTTCGATATTCTCTATAGTTCCTTTTGTGGTTTTTCCAGGTCCTGCTGTAAGATAAAAAGTCCATTTTCCGAGAGCGTTATTGCCACGTCTCCCGTTTTCATCCGGAGCGAGGTCACAGCGAATTTCGATTCCGGACAAAGATATCTCCTTACATTCCGGTATCCAACGGTAATCTGTTATTACTCTCATCGCACCGCAAAATAACTGAAACAACACGTTTCGGACATCATTCCAGTGTTCTGCACAGTCTATTTCTATCGTCTGCAGAAACCATTCGAACTCAAAATCCATATCAAGACGGGATCCGGGTGCTTCTGCAGCTTTTGTTCCTTCAAACATAACTTTCTCCTATTCTGTTATCTATAACTATTATGAAAGATATTTTTTAAATAACAAAATTTCCCGGAGCGGGGACTCCGGGAAACGCATCAAAGATAAAAGGGGAATCAGATCTGTTTTCATCTGATATCATCATTATAACATAAGTTAGCATATTTGCAAATTTCTGCACAGAAATTTTTGAAAGGTACAATATGTTGTCCCGCTTACACAAATTAACGAAAGTGACACAATACTGCCCCTTAAAATAACAAAAATAAGGAAAAGAAAAGGGACAACATTATGTCTCCTTTATACATAATAAAAGGGATAATATAATATCCCTTTTATCAATGTTTTTGCTATGAGGGATAATATAATGTCCCTTTCACAATTTCATTCACTTTTTCTTTAAATTTTTCCAGATCCGGATAAGCACCCGCGTTCACCACTGGTATATTATGATCCATAGCTATGCGGATCGCCTGCCCGGTTCCGCCGTCTACTCTCCCACCTGCCGTATAGCAAATAATGAAATCAACTGGATCATTAAGATTTTGTCCCAATATCTGATAAGCATCTCTTGCAATTAATTTCTTTGCTGCCGGCTTTAGTGCAAACCAATTCGGATGATAGTGGATGCTAATCTTTTCTACTGTTTCCGGAATAGGATCTGGCAAAATCAATTCAGAACCATTTCCATTAAATCCTTTCCATGGAAGATAAATCTCTTTAGGTCCACTATATATATCACAGCCATCTTCGAAAGCTGTATCGGCGCCATCAGCGGCTCCAGATCTTAATAGAAATCTTCGTTTGGCAAAATATCGACCAAGGTAGTCAAAGAGTCCAAGGATTTCTTTTGGAGTTTTTCGGCTACCAATTCCTGCATACTTACTCATTTACTCTTCTCCATTTACAAATAACTAAGTGGGAACAAATAAAATTTGCTCATATAAGCAAATATCCTGCATAGACACCTGTTTATTGATATGCATATGTCCGAAATACCATTTCTTATATTCCGTTGTGGCTCGCACTTCTTCCAGATAGTTAGAAATAATATCCGCCTGGTAAAGGCCTTTGCCGCCCATTAAGAACATATCACTGGTGCACGGACTATGGGAAATAATATAGTCCACTTTATTTTCGTATTTCTTAAGATTTTCGATTCCTTCAGACATCTCCTGCTCGCTAGGAAGTTCACGTTCCCACCAGGATACTCTCTTGATACGGTACATGGCTCTTCTATCATCTAACTTCTTTTTATCTTCTTTGAATAGAGGATCTTTTATTCCGCACTGATAATTATCCGGATCCAAAATACCATCCTGTATATCATGGGAAGATGCTCCTCCAAACGTAAAGAATGTTTTTCCACAAAGAGTAAATACCTGGCCTCGTATTAAATGAATAACATTAGGTCTTACAAAGTGAACATTTCCGCCATTCCATTCAGATACTGGCATAGCATCCAATCTATCATGATTTTCATGATTACCATCTACGAATAATGTAGTGAACGGCTTATTCTGAAGCCAGTTAAGCCAATATTCTTCTGTTCTTGATTCCATTTGATCCCATACGAGTCCAAAATCTCCACAGACAATAACGTAATCCTCTTTTGTCATTTTTGATTGTTCTGGAAACGCTTCTTTGGAAAATCTTGTGGGATCTCCATGAATATCTCCTGTAATATAGATCATTTTCGTTCCTCCATCATTTTTTGCATTTCCAGAATATCACTATTTGTTCCATATCGAATATTCCATGGCAGATATCCGGCAAATGCTTCTTTATCCAACATATCCATCGTGATTTCTTTAATGGTTATTCCGCTGACTGACTGGAATATACAGGCAGATGAATAAGGAAGATAATTCTTTGATCGCAGAAAATAAATATTGTAAAAAGGCAATTCTCTGCCATTTATCATTCTATTATTTCCGCGTTCTGCAAGAAAAACTGCGCCTGCTTTTATTGTAATTCTTCCGTCATCACATGAATAAATATCAAAATCACTCGTGAGTTCATAAATATGCCCATTTTCAAGATGTATCATGTAATAAACCTCCTTATCCATAAGAACGGCAGTTTCCCGCCGTTCTTATCTATTTCAATCTAAGAAAAACATCACTTCCTCCATTTTGTAAGCTCTTGTTTAGTTGCGTTTCTTATTCCATTCTTTTTCCGCAATTTCGCAGCCTTCAGTCAATGAATAGCCTTCGTAATCTGCCAGATATTCAGCTCTACCCATAATATAAATATCCTTTTTACTCATTATTAGTCCTCCTTCACTTTCCAATTAACAATCCATTTTGCAGACACATAAGTCCAATCCGCTGCATTGAACCAAAATGGTCTTTTGAACTGATATGCTGGAGCATGTTTCAATAGCTCTACTTCAACTCCATCATTTCTCGTCCAAATGATTTTTGTTCCAATTGGTAACTTGGAAAGATTATGTGTTTTCTTTTTCTCATTTTCTTCCCAGCAATGTTTTCGCCAATTTAGAGCATGCTCAGAATGCGTCTCACTAAGAAGCTTTAAAATAGACTCCGGACAATCATAGTAGCTGGGTCCCATGTCTTCAGAAATATCCTTGTAATAAAACATTCCATTTTTGACGGACGTAAGAAAAACATATCCCCGTACTTTTCCGTCATCTATCGGGACATAGATACTGTGTTCTTTTTCATTTTTACCTGCATATCGTACCATATCCTTTACGGCTGCATAATACACGCTGCCTTTCATTGCAGATTTTAATACCTGGAAGTTACCTCTATTGGGGCCTTCCATAAAATAAGCATCACATTCTGCTTTACGGTCTACTATTCTACCTTTTTTAAAGTGAGTAGGCTGATATCCTGTCCATCCCATAATTTTCCTCCTATTTTTCGATAAACTGTTTCAGCCAATTGTTGCTTGATTCGCAGAAACGGTAGCTTAAATAGATCATATCCAGCTCTGTAGCAATCTGGTACAGCCACATCTTTGCTTTTTCGCTGCCATCTTCCGCGAGTAATGACATTAATTTCCTAATCAGAAACGTTGGTCCGCCGCAGTTTTTACTTGCCAGAAAGTCCGAATAATAATCCTTGGCGTTCTGCGTTACTTCGCCTGTTGTATATCCGCCTTTCCAGGCTGCGTTGCCGTATTCGGCTATATTATAAAAATCTTCATATTTCATGATTTTGTTTTTCTCCTTTTATCTATTTTTGAACACCATTAATATGACAGATAAAATGGGGGAAAAGAAAAGAAGCCCGAAGGCTTCTTTTAACTATGATATAGCTGTCAATTGCTGTCAACGCATGTGATTATTGCTTGAACAAAACGGGTATATTCTTTTCCTCGATAGATGCACCCTCCAGGCCATCCGTCTTCGAAATTTTCCTGCCCTACGCAGCGATATTCGATTTTTCTTTGATCCAAGAAATCCTTGACCTTCATCGCTGCGATATTCGGTAAAATACACAACTGTGGTTCATCAGTTTTTATAATATTTATTTTTTCGATATCAACCATATATTTGTTCCTCCTGATATTTGCATTTTAACATATCTACCTGTATTAGACAAATTTCTGCATAGAAATTAACGCACTTCGTCGCCCTTATGTGCTTTTTTGTAAGTAATATCAGTTTCTTTAATGTTTTCTTTAGCTTTTTCACGAATAATATTTTGTATGTTCTGGATATCACTGATTACTTTACTTTCTTCCTCATGATGAAAGAAACATTCGGAAAAATTAATCTTTCGTGTTTCATTTGAAGAAATGTGCTTGATTGAGGTATCGTTGTTCGTGATAAAAGCCTCAATTCTGCCGTCTTCTCTTTCCGGGAAAATGAGCTTTATATAAGGTTCTTTTGTGCCTGGATCCGTTCTTTGATAAATTTTAACATCCTTGTATTTATCGCTGATTGCGAAGTGCAATTTCTGAATATTAGAATCGAAAGTTATATTGGGATTGTTGATAATATCCTCTTTTGTGTATTGTAATCCCGTGAAAATTGCGTTTTCGTGCTGTATATCTGCATAAGCGGTTTTGATGTAGAAACCAAAAGGCAAGTATTCTCGCAGTTCTTTCTCTACGTTGAATTCGCAATATTCCTCGTTATCGCCGTATTTTTCTTTAAATTCCTTGAAAGGACCAGGGTGATAATGAAAAGAAACGTAACATTCCCGAAGCCCTCTTTTTGCATATTCCGTCATCTTTTCCTCAATGGTCTTAATACCATAATCAATAGCATCCTTTCTCAGGGAACAACTCTCCGAGATTTTTCTCATATCTGCTGCTGTCATTTATTCATCCTTCTTTCCGGAAACAAACTCAGCATACGCTGCTTAACTTCCTCGAAGTCATACAGTTCGCCGTCGAAATCCAATTTCAGTTCCATGCCAAAGTGCTGTTTGTATTTGTAGAGATGTCCATAATAACCATCTGCACCGGTATCGAATTTATCTGACCCGAATTTCGTGCGAATCTCAAAGCATGCAGTATCGCATCCGAGATCGATATCTTTGATGATTGTTCCGTTGTAGTATTTCTCGTCTAAATAGACATTGAACATAAACGGCTGGCTCGCCTGAAATACAGATACATCCACAACATCCCACTCCAGACCATTTTCGATACAATGGATCTCACGGATTCGAAGTTTTCCGAGCGGCGCTCCAGAAATAGAACCATCGAATACAAGTTCCTTTTCGCAGCCTCTATCCGTGCCGTCTGCAATAGCATCGAGATACATCGGATCACCAACAGTCAATTTTGTAGTTCCGCGAACATCGATGATCTCTTCTTTTAAAATCTTTTCCATCGTTATTCCTCCACTTGGATCCCGTAATTGCAGAATCCGTATTCATCAGATACCCAGTCGGATGCGTCTTCAACCAGTTCATCTTCGTGGTATCCGTCTTCGTCAGTATAGTTTTCTTTATTGAATTTTTCCGGGAGTTCGACTTCCGTAGGCAGCGAAGCAAGTGTATCTGCAATTTCTTCTTCGGTCATTTTCTCTGCTCCGTCAGTTACATCCCATTTGATATTTATTGCTCTCATATTATTTTCTCCCGTTCTTTCTTCTGCCGGCATGTTTGCACTGAAAGAAATAATTTTTTCTTTTTATGTCGTTTGAAAAATCTCTATAACGCATATTAGGCCACATAATTATTTTTCGCTCCTTTTTCTTAATTCAGTGATCATTTGGTTGATGTGCGCGGTATGAATATCATCAAGACCACAGTCTCTCATATGATAATCTGTCTTCCATTCCCAGAACATCGGGCTGGATAAAACAGAATCCATGAATTTCCGGTTTTCGCCGTAGATGCGTCCATCACTCTTTTTGATCCCTGATACGATTACAAAAGTATTAATCGTATTGTCCAGGCCATATTTTTCGACGACCTTATCAACGGTTACTATGGGGCCTTCATCTCTCGTTTCGTTAAAGACATTGACGATATCTTTCCAGATGAAAGCGTAATAATCTCTGGCCGCCCATTTTAACTCATCCGCATTGTATGCTTCCAGAAATGAATGCAAGCAGATATTGGCTTCCGCCTTGACCTTGGATTCAACAACAAGTTGATCGTATGTCAGCCGATGTTGGAAAACTTTTTCAAGAATTTCGGTGTTTTTATTCATTTTATATTCCTCCTATTTTCTTTGATGTCGATATTAATATGAAGGAAAATAGGCATAAAAATATCCCCGGTTTTGATAAAACCGAGGACATCAATTATTAGCTGTGGATGAAGATAACTTTCTTCATTTTCCACAAGTTCAGTTTCCAAAGCGTCTGCGGGTGCGAATTAATGAAGGTATGGAATTTTTCAGTAACGAATTCCCTCATATGATCTTCCGTCATTGGAAATCCGTCAATATAATCTAAACTAACACAATTGCCGTCATAATAATACTGAAGTGTGATTCCGGCTCTGCTTACGTAAATTTTTGCTATGTAATTGGAAAATGAAGTTTTTCCGATTAGAATTTTCTCCGGAAGCGAAAATTTTTGGGACAGTTTGGAAATCTGCTTAAGCCCATGGAAGGCATCAATTACGAAATCGTAATTCTCATAATACATCTCGAAGTTATCCTTATATGCCCTTCTTTTTTGGACATATTTTCCCATTTTGTCAAGTGTTTTGGTCTTAATTTCCAACATTTCTCCGTTTTCGAGATCCACCAGATGATACGCTGTCTTCTCTTTCCCGAAACTCATTTTCGTACGCTTGCAGATTATCATACGATCGGGTTTAATTCCACCTCTGTCCATCAGGAAGATTTCCCCGGGTTCGGGCGGTATGACTCTGAATGCTTTGTTTGACATATTTTTCTCCTTTATATGTTTTGACTATCTTTGTGCCGGCCGGAAATCTTTGTCTCCGTATACTTTTGCATGTACTTTGCAGTATTCTTCGAAGAATAACTGATCAGAACACGGCGCTACTTCAGAATGTACCGTTTCGCGTATAAACGGATCCATCATTGCTTTTGCAAATTCAAAGTCGATTTCCTTGCCGTAATTGTTGATTACCTTACCCAAAAAATATTTCTCCTTTTTTCGATTTTTCAACACTATTATTATGATAAATTTTTAGCTCTTTATAAAAAACCGGATCATTCCGGCTTTTCTTCCGCTATCTCTCTTAGCTGTATCGCTTCCTTTTGAATATCTATCGCATAAGAACTATACTCTCCTGCTTCGTATCTTTTTTTCGCCGTTTCGGCGGTCATATTATAGTACATAAGAGCTTCCGTCGTGTCCCGTTTACTCTCCAAAAGTTCTGCGAGATAATCAGCAGCCACAAGCAAATTCTGATATGGATCGTATAGATTATCGCAATCCAGCTTTTCCATTCTGTTTTTGTGGCAATGCTCATTTATCTGACAGAGCCCGATACAATTTCCATTGGAGACCGTTGGAATAAAAGCAGATTCTTTTTTCATTAACGCAAGCATAAGATACGGATCAATTTCATAATCCCTGCATATCTGTAAAAACTGCTTCTGCAATTTTTCATTAGCGAATAGATCCTTCGCTTCTTTCGGGAGTGATTCGAGAAGATGTTGAAATACCGCCAGCTCTTCTGCGTTTGTATTTTCAAGAATTTTTATTTCAATAGGATCCGCCTGCGAATTCTCCCGGATTTCATTCTGATGGATAACGGTTTCTTTCTTTATTTCCAAAGCATTTATGGAATGTGGGTTTACAGGAATCGGTGTAACCGGAGTCACAGACAAAATACCACACATGATTACTCCGATTCCTTCAGTTGCAAGGTTTAACATACTGAACTTTATTCTCCTCTGTAATATAATGTGATTTCTGTCTGCGGATCTACTTCTGTGCCTGCTTCCGGAGACTGTCTTGTAATCATTCCCATCTCGAATTCATAAGGGTTTTCTCCGGATTCGTCCTTTAAAATACCTCCGATAGATAAATTATCTTCAATCACTTCGACAACGGCGTCATCGATCGTATATCCGAGATAACTGTTAACGGTAACTGTATTCTTTTCTTCTATTTCTTCCTGTGGCAGTTCTGTGCTGCTTACAACGATAGTTACAGGAAGGAAAGTGTCTACTGTTTCTCCAGGAGCAATATCCTGTGACAATACCTCATAAGGGTGTTCTACATCTTCCTCCCAGACGATGTCGTAATATGTTACGCCGGCATTGGTTAATGTTTCTGTGGCTGCATCAAGTACCATTCCGCATACATCCGGCATAATCACATCTTTTTCAACATATCCTTCTATTTTATCTTCGGACACATCGTTGCCGGAAACGTCGTTACCTGATACAGATGTTTCTGTGTTTCCTTCGGTGGCTGTCTTTTCATTTCTTATCACCACACCGCAAATGACGGCTGCGATAATTCCAATTCCAATCGCGCTAACTACGATATTTTTTCTTGACATATTTGGATCTCCTTTTCTGTTAGCAGTTTTCTCTGTTTCAGAAGATCTACAACAATATCAACATACTTTTTTCGCAAAGATCCATTTGAAAGAATTTCTTCGATGACGGAAATATCCGTAACAGCTTCCTTATATGGCCGGGTGGATGTCAAAGCATCTAAAATATCGAGAACAGAAAGGAATTCGCAATACGCTGGTATTTCTCCGTCTTCGAAGTGTACAGGATATCCAGAGCCATCAATCTTTTCGTGATGTAAAAGTGCACACAGGACGACTTCTTTCGGATAATCCCGAAGCATATGAGCCCCCATTAAAGGATGCTTCTCCATATCCTTTTTTTCTTCCGGAGTATACTGGCTCGGTTTTGTTAGAATTTTTTCTGATATACCTATCTTTCCGATGTCATGCAGAAGACATCCTGTATAAAACACATTTCCGTCTATAGAGATGAGTTCGGGGTATTTTTCTGTGACCACTATGCTGTTCTGTGCTACGCGAATGCTATGATCGTATGTTGTTTTGTCATAATTCTTTAACTGCCGAAGCAGATAAACTGTTTTTTCTTTCAATAAGGGAGTGATCATCATTGTCCCCTTTCATAAAAAATACGGTAAAACAAAGGGGTAAGATGTAAACTCCTATATTCGTTCCATTATTATTATGAAAGATTATTTTTGATAACGGGAAATTCTGCATAGAAATACCCGTGGAAGAATCCACGGGTATCTATCCTATTCAGTTACTTCCGTATAATCTTTCAACGTTTCCGATGTTTCTACGGGATCCTTTTTCTCTGTTGTTTCTCTGTTATTTTTCTTCTGCAGTGCTCCTGTAAGCAGTGATGTCGGATCAATACCAGTAGATTCTTTGATACCATCAGAAACCTGCGTTACGGTAGTCATAATATCACCCGCAAGCTGGCTGGTATTTCCGCCAAACATCTTTATGGAATCTACGTTCGTATATCCCTTAGCCACAGCCTCTGCGATCTTAGGCAGCTGCTCGAAGTATACCTTCAAAGTATCCAGTTCCATCTGCTGTTTTGCAGCGTCACCATACTGTTTCATAGCTTCCGCCTTCTTTAAGATACCGGCTGCCTCTGCCTCTGCCTTTGCCTGAATTGCTTCTGCTTCTGCCTTACCTTTTGCTGCTACGGCTGCTGCCTCGGCAAGACCTGCTGCCTTAACTGCCTCTGCTGCCTGTTCCTTAGCGAATCTCTCTGCCTCGGACTTTGCTTTCTCAGCTTCTGCCTGTCTCTGGATCTCGAAGAGTTCTGCCTCTGCTCTCTTCTGTCTCTCATACTGCTCAGCATCTGCCTTCTGCTGTGCTGCGTATTTATTCGCTTCTGCAGTCTTCTTGACCTCAGCTTCCAGAGCTTTCTCCTTGATGGATACTTCTCTCTCCTTTAATTCCAGTTCCTTCTCCTGACGGGCCAGGTTCGCGTTCGCTGTAGTGATCTCCACGGTCTTACGCTGTTCCTCTTCTTGAATCTTATATGCTGCATCTGCCTCAGCCTTCTTAATATCAGACTCTTTCTTCAGTTCTGCTTTCTTAATAGCCAGTTCGGTCTGCTTCTGTGCAATCTCAGTATCCGCAATGACCTGTGCATCATTGGCATCCTTCTGTGCCTGTGCTCTTGCAATCGCCACATCTCTGTCTGCCTGTGCCTTTGCAACGGAAGCATCCTTCTGAATCTGAGACATGTTATCCTGTCCCAAAGCAGTGATCAGGTTGTTCTCATCCTCAATCTTCTGGATATTACAGGACTCGATCCAGATACCCAGGGCATTCATATCCTTCTGTGCCTTTGCCTGTACCTCGTCACCGAAGGTCTTACGGTCATTACACAGTTCCTTTAAACACTGGGTACCGATAATCTCACGCATATTACCCTGTAAGGAATCGGTCAGCGCATCGCGAATTCCCTGTTCTTTCATATTCAGGAAGTTCTTCATAGCAGCCTGTGCCATTTCATGAGTAACTCTCTTATTGGAATCTGCCCCGGGAAGTAACTGCCCATTTTTATCAATGGTAACATCCTTTTCTGTAAGGACTCTTACTTTTGCCACCGCATCGATATCTACACCAATGAAATCCTTAGTCGGAATATATCCATTTGTCTTAATGTCGATACTGATCTGCTTTAACATCAATTCATCCTTCTTTTCCAAGAAAGGAATCTTAATACCTGCACGACCGATTAATACCTTCGGCTCCTTTTTGAGACCGGAAATAATGTATGCCTTATCGGGAGACGCTTTTACATACCCGGACATCAAAATTCCAATCATCGCTACCGCAATAACTACTGCTATAATAACTCCTACACTAACACCACTCATTTTAAATTTTCTCCTTTTATGTATTTTTGTGCTTCTTTTAGAATTGCATTTTTGTTTTGATTCCTGACCGCTCTGCACAGTCTAAAAACTGGCAGGTTCCAGGTACATGACAGCATCACTTGACAATTCCTGCAACAGATCCGCTTTCTGACCGTAAAAATCAGAAACCAGATTTTTTTATGCAGAACAGTGTTTGTTATAGCTGCCGTACCTTAACTGGAATTTCGTCGCAAACACTCCGATGATCGAAATCGCTTTTCTTCTGAATCCATCTACAATACCTTATAAATTATTATTGCATGTTGTAATGGATTTTCGATTTCGGCACCGCAATGTACACAATTAACAAATTCCGGAATCTCCAACGCTGTTTTATAAATATTTCCTGTAAATCTTTGACATTCAGGACAATATATATTGAGATACTGTTCAACAATATTATTATCAACACATATTTCCAAAATATCATATATAACTTTTAGATCCATCCCCAGTTCTCGATGAATTGCATCTGGATAAATCCACTCATTGGAATGGTACTGTTTCATAAATTCCATGAATGCATCTAAATCGATATTAAATTTCTTCTCCTTTAACAAAGGAGCCACGGTTTGAAAGATATTCGATTGCACTATTCATTCGCCCCATTTCTAAATCATTACATTTTTTCTATTTTCTTTCCCCATCAATATCCTGCCGGAGGAATCACATCAAATTTCCACATGTGTTTGTTGTAAAAAAAGAATGTGACGCTCATAAGGATGAGAAAAAATCCAAGCACCAACTGAATTGTGAAATCCGGGTCATGACAATGTTTTATTGCGTATACGATTTTCCAAGCTCCTATAATACAAATAATAGGAGCGGAAATATGAAATAAAGTTACCATAGAATATTCCTTCCTAATTTGCAAATAAATCTGCTACATTGGGTACTTCTGAAGCATCGTTACTTGCTTCAAAATAATACCTGTAATCTACACCACTCATATTTGCAATGATATTCATGGGGAAGGAACGAATCTTTTTGTTTAAGGAACTTACGGCGTCATTATAGTCTTTTCTTGCTACGGCAATTCGATTTTCGGTGCCTGCAAGATCAGTCATCAACTGACTATACTCTTCACTTGCCTTTAATTCTGGATATGCTTCCACCGCAATATTGAATTCTTTCATTGCGGACTGATAAGCGGAATCTGCGGCAGCTTCTTCACCCAAAGACCCATCCCCGCGCAGAGCAACAACACTTTCCAATGTAGATGCTTCATAATCGGAGTACTGCTTTACTACGGCTACCAACTGTGGAATCAGATCATATCTACGCTGTAACTGATTTTCCACCTGTGCCCATTTTTCATTTACATTTTCATCTGCACGCTGTAAAGAGTTATAAGAACCTCCAAACAAAAGCACAATTGCGCAGATTACTACAACTAATACTACCCATCCCTTATTTTTCATATGTTATCTCCTTTTTAATTTGATTTTAAATTTTTACATAACTAAATCTGCATAATTCTTTTATGAATTATATTAAAACAAATAAGCATTAATAGCGGAATCAATGGACTTACTGTTACAAAAAGATTTGCAATGAGTATCCCGATAAAACAAAATGGTGCTAACTGCATAATCTGGTAAAGTGTATTAATTTCTTTTTCTGTAAGCTGATGATAATATATCCATTTCTTAAACATTACGAGTAGTAACGTACTTAAGGAAATTTTAATGACCAACATCTTACCAACCTCCCGAAGCGCCACCGCCAAATTATCTCCTTATAAAATATAAAATAATTATTCCTGATATTGTTGCACAAATAAATAAACATACAGCTAACATTTGTATTATATTAACTTTTTTATCCTTTATTTGCTCAATAAGTGGCAATCCATATACAAGAGTCATCGTAATGGATAGTACAATCACCGCCACAAGTGATACATCTACTAAAGCCATTTTACCAACCTCCCGAAGCGCCACCGCCTCCAAAACTACCACCGCCGAATGAACCACTCGAACTGGAATTGCTGCTATAGCCGCTTGAATAATAACGGCCTGATGATAGGGAACCCGAACCACCATCAATGAATGCTGAAGCCACACATAATACAACAATAAATACGATGACAACAATCATTCCTACCAGTAGGTCGTCATCATCTGTGCCTGTCTCTACAACATAGTTTTCATCCTGCGAAATAGTATATTCGCCAGAATCGTTTAAGATTTCCACAGTTTTTGTGACAGCGGCTAAGAGTCCGTCGGCATAGTTTCCATTCTTGAAATACGAGGTCATGCAATCAATAATCTTTTTCGCCTGCGAATCAGGAATCACGCCTTCCAGTCCATAGCCTACTTCCATTCGAAATTCTCTGTCTGCCAGGGCTACGTAAATAAATAAACCTGTGTTATCCTCTTTGTCACCAATACCTAATTTTCTACCAGTTTCCAAAGATGCTTCTTCGATGGTTTTACCATCCAGTGACGGTGCCAGATAGATAGCATATTCAATGTTTGTCTGTTCATAGATTTGATACAAGGCATTTTCAATCTTTGCCTCGTCCTCATTTGTCAACATATCCGCATTATCCATAACAAGCATATCTGAAGTTGGAGCAGCAAATGCTATGGTCCCAATCATCAGAGTAGTCATTACAATTAATGCCAACGTAATACTTACAATAGAAATTGCTCTACGCTGTTTATTCATCTGTATTCTCCTGTTTAAATAATATTTCGAGATCCGCTTTCGAAATAACCGGCAATGTTAAGCCACAATTAGGGCATATGTAGTAATTAGGGTTGATAAAATGGTCTGCTTTCACTTCTTTCTTGGAAAATAATCCTTCTATAATTTCTGTCTTTTTTACAATCAAAGAATTTGTATTTGCTCCATAAGGCATATAAGCATGTTCCAAGCTTCTGATATCATCCCGATAAATCATTTCCTTATTACAATTAAAGCATTTCATAGTGACTCCTTTATGTCTTATTTTGTAACAATAAATTCTCTAATTGCTTCTACTACTTCTTCTTCATTATCAGAGTTAATGGTAAGTGATACCGGCTTTGAAAGATCCAGACTAAAAATACCCATGATGCTTCTTGCATCTACGATATAACGTCCGGTTCCGATATCAAAATCACCTTCTAACGGAAAGATTTTTGTGTTGAATTTCTTTACTTTTTCTACGCTAGGTAAACTAACTAATACTGTTTTCATTTTGTTTTCCTCCTTATGTTTATAATTATTATGACAGATTTTGAGAAATATGGATTTTTCTGCACAGAAAAAGAGCCTCAAAATGAAACTCTTTTATAAATTTTGCTGTAAACTGCACTCCTTTATGGTGTGCGATGATGATTTGCCTTGTTTTTTACTCTTCGCTTGTCCAAAAGGTATAGAGGTCTTTGTCAATTGCTTTTGCATGTAAAGTCTGCTCTTTTTTCTTTTCTGCAGTATGAGGTTCCTGCATTTCTTCTTGCATGGAGGAATATCCATCTCTCTTATAGATGTCTTCACATACATCTGCATTACAATCCATATCCATAACGATTTCTCCCGCTGCCTTTTTTACTTCTACATTGGCAACTCTATAGGATAAATCTACAATTTTTTCATAATGCTTTTTTGCTTCTGCCGTCATTTCTTTTACATGAAAATTTTTTACCTTCTGATACTGTTCATACGCCTGCATAATTTCAGGGATATAATAATTTTCCAGTTTCCTTGTATAGCTTTCTTTTCCCTGATCATTTAAAAATTTTACAGCCCAAACAATATAAGCGATTTTAGAATCCTTTTCTGCTAATTTATCAATATTGATTCCTTTTTTCTGTTTTGGCGTAGGAATCTTTTTAATAAAAGGATTATCTTCTGAATTTTCATTTGCTTCTCTTACAAATTTTTCAGTTTTGGTTTCTTTATTCTTTTTTGAAAAACAGATTTCAATAAGATCGACAGTAGAATCGGTAATGCAGTCTATTAAGCCTAATAAAATAAAAAGAAGTGCCGGACTAAATATAATAAGCATAATAATTATAATTGTTCCCATGCCGACTCCTTCTGTTTCTTCGGAGGTTTCTGGACTTTTCTCACTTTCTACAGCGTCCTCTCCTCTGAAAGAAGCTATTAGATTCTTCACAACGTCAGTTTCTGTTGTTGTAGATTCTACTTCTGTTGTCTTTGTAGCCGCCGGTTCTGTTAGCGTATCAGAGGAAATATATTCTGCTATTCCAAAACATAATAGTAAAGTCAAAATAATTCCAATAAAAGCCATTGTTGCATTGTCATCAGCGATGCCAGCGAGTATGATGGATAAAAATAATATAAAAAGAATAACCGCGACTATTGTAATCAAAATCGTAATAATCATATTTATCTCCTATTTTACTTATAAAAATTACTCCTTCTCTTATATTATGACAGATTTAGTGAAGTTTGGATTTTTCTGCACAGAAAGATTCTTCGTCCGGATATATTCCTGAAACAGATTCTCTTCTTTTGTAGTAGTATCCATTTTTCTTTCCTTTTGAATTCTTTTTCTTTCTTTTTAGCTGTTCGATAGCCTGCGATTTCAGATTATTTGGTATCGGAAAAACCGTGACAAGTTCCAAATTTGCAAATATCCAGATCTTCTCTGCGTAGATACGGATATTGTTAGCGGATTCATTACGGTTGAAAATTTTCGTTATATATGCTTTTAACTGTCCGGTCGCTTCGGCGTGCGTCAGGCCATTCTCAAATGCGATTTTAGCAATACGATCACAGCTTGCTTTGTTGATTCCACATCGTTCCTGGATGCGGTCTCGTGCATGATCTGAAGTATACATAAATCTCCTCTCTTCCATTTTATATTCTATTATTATTATGAAAGAAAACGGCAAACAGCCAAAATTCTACATAAGAAAATGGAGCCGTTTCCGACTCCATTAAATTAATTTTCGTAATCCTCCGCGTTACGGCTGATTCCGATAATATTTGCAAATTTGTCTGCGAGTTCATCGTAGTCGCTGCCGTAAATAATAGCGGCATCCGGATCGTCTTCTCTCTCATCATTCGGGATGTCATTTTTTGTGATTCCCTTTTCTTCGAGAAAATCTTCTACTGTGTCAACCATTGCTCCGATGGTTTCGCAGGCATCGGAATAACTTCTAATTGCTGCCGGCAAAGGATTATCATCAGGAAATTCTACGATCTGCCAAATGCAGCTATCGGTTCCATCTGCTTCATGACTGCAGAAGTTCGCAGCTTTACAGGCTCCGCATTCGGGATCTGCTTCGAAATCATTATCTCTTTCATCGTATTCCTTAAACATCTGTTCCTGCGCACGTTCAAATCCTGTTTTATTGTCCTTGTCCTCAAAAATAGTGTAGTTTAAAGAATGTCCGTCGGACCAAATCAACATTGCTCTCATATGTTTTCTCCTTTTTAATTACTGTTAAAATTTGCCATATTTTTTGTTTGTGAACTTTTTTCCCATTCGTGGTGGAAATTTCAGTTTAAATTATTTCATATTCAAATATATAGAACTTAGTTCATCAATAATAATTTTCTCAGGGAATGTTAAGCAAGTAATAATGTTAAATGTTTGATATAATATAACGATAATTCCAGCAATAATCATACAACCAGTGATAACTCCAAACAGAATTGCACCAAAATCGTAATCCGAATATATATCTTCTTTATACTTGCTCCAAAAATATTTTGTTTTTGTAAATGTATACTTAGAAAAAATTAAACATAATATACCAATTACCAACCACGTAACACTAGTAGCAATTTCATAAGTAATATACTTACTGCACAACTCTTGTAAATACGGAATTACATTTGTTGACGTCCAATCAACAGCTACACCGAACCTTTCAGCTAAATTATCTAATACTTTAATGATTTCTTCTGACATTTTGTTTCTACCTCCGTTAACTTTCAGTTTAGATGTTCATAACACCAGACTTCCATCCTGCTTTTTTAGCCTCTTCTGAAAGAATCTCATTTTCTTCAGCTATAGCCATTTTTCTTTGTTGTTTTTCTAAACAATATATTGATAAAATTTCATCCACCAACTCATTAATACTACATAGCATATCTCCGTCAACCTCTTCGGTTCGTTCTGCATCATTTAAAATATTTTTTATATCTTCTGCACATTCATGTATTTTTCTCATACAAATGCCTCCATAAATCTTAATATTTCAGTTTACTTATCATATTTCTTATCATCCAAAAGATCTACATCTGTATAATTATCAAGACACTTTTCATAACGCCCTTCCTGCTTAGTAATGCCAGAATAAGTTTCATATGGGTTTGGAAGATTATGCTTCTTACAACAGTCATAGCAAATAACAAAGCTTCTTGTTTTTTCTATACACCCATATGGTTCATTGTCCGTATGATATCTGGCAAAATTTTGAAAAGGTGTCATAGATAACAGCGTTGCCGTTCTATCACAGTCTTTTCCACAAAAATCACAAATTGCATGTATCATCCTATTATCCCTCCACTAAATCCTAATATTTCAGTTTAGTTTAAATCCTCATCATAATAAAAACAGTCTCCGTCGCACGTTTCACACCCAATCGGGCATTGTTCTATATCATTTGGATTTCTTTTTTCATCATCTGCTTTACAATATCCAATCGGGCAAAACACTTCTACACCATCTTGCAATAATATCATTCTTCTACCTCCGCTAAATCCCTAATATTTTTCTAAATATATTCCTTTTGGGCTTAATCACCTCGAAACACTTTTCTTTCCAGTCGAAGACATAATCCAGGTTGTATGAACTGAAACCAATATTGTAATGTCGCTTTCCTACCTCTCTGTATTTTATTTCAAAATAAGGTTTTTCTTTTTTTCCAGTGACAATTATCTCGATTTCGCTTACTTTTATTTTTTCCATATTCCGCTCCTTTGCTAAATTCTAAGTTACGCTTTCAAATATTCTACGCATTTCCTGTAAACTTCCGGATCAAATTCTTTCCGCTCATGCTCATATGCGCTATATTCCGCAGGACTGCAACCTGCAATCTGTGCTATTTTGTACATTGATACTCTCGCATCTTTTCTTTTAACTGCTATATACCCTGCATACATTTCTTTAGCTCCATTGAGTTCCTGTATATGCATTCTGTCTTTCATTGCCTTCGATTCCGAAATTCTATGCAATTGATTAACAACACATTCCGTATTTTTGCAATCATACAAACAACCATGCTTTCCTTTATCACCATCAAAAATCCAGTTACAGATTTTGTTGGTTCTGAACATGCATTACATTTTGCATTTATGAACATTGCTTCACCTCCATTTTCCTAATTTCATCTTCTCTATCTTCATTTTTCTAAGTTATCAAATCAACATATCAACTTAATACATCAATTTCACATTTACAATAAAGATTAGTACTTTTCGGTAGCTGCTCTCCTTACCGTATGCTCGCCGTCTTCGCGTTTCCACTCATACCCCGCCATTTCCAGCGCTTTGAGGGATCCGTTATAATAACTTACGTCCTGTGGTCTTGCGTCCGGCATATTTGCAATATACCACCTTTCGTTCAGAAACTTTTCTATCCGTTCTATTTGCTCATTTCGTTCAGTTTTCACTCTTTCCCTCCCGTTTTGTTAAAATCGCTGCCTCGTATTTTTCCATTACATCAACGCAATCCTGGCAGTATTCATCGAATTCGCATCCAACAAACAGCTTGAACATTTGTCTGAATGTATTTTTGTCAGCCGCCTGTTCGTAAATAGAAAACAGTTCATCAGCAACACCACTTTGTTCATGAAATTCGTCCCAATGGCTTCCCATAATGTCATCGAGCATAGTATCCGCATCACGAATGATTCCATTGACATTTTTAAGCTCGCTGTGCATTCGTTTTGCGTGTTCAAACCACATTTTTTCATATTTTTCATTTTCCGTAGTTAATTTTTCCATTTTTCTCCACCTTTCTATATTGATAAAATTAATATGAAAGAAAATAATGTTTGGAATCTTATACCAGATTTTTTACTGCTTTTTCGCAGCTTTTCTTTATTTTTGCCTTCGGCAAAATAAAAAAGCTCCCCGGAGGGAGCTTAAAATTAATTGGTTCTGATTCCGGTACATTGAAAGAAAATTTCAGCATCAAAGTTTGGAATTGCCTTGATGATATTTTTCTGATGGTTAGACAGACTATCCCACCACAACTGACCGCATTCAGTTTCATCAAGCTTTTTTAAATAACCGTCTGTTGTTTTATATGTCGGGTGTTGTTCTTTTTCTTCATCCGTCATATTATCTGAATAAATCCATTCAACAACATCCTTTGGTATCTGATTCAGTAAATACCTTGCATCAGATTTACACCAATCACGATAGGTCATATCTGACTGTTTATTAAACAACATGATTTTCTGTTCAACAGTATTAAAACAACCGGTATTGAAAGATGATTTGTTCCAGTCCCCGGTGTTGCAGTCTCCAGTATTGCGGTCTCCAGTATTGCGGTTTCCGGTGTTGCAGCATCCAGTATTGCAGTATCCAATATTGCGGTTCCCGGTATTGTAGTATCCAGTGTTGTTGTCCCCGGTGTTGCAGTATCCGGTATTGTAGTCTCCGGTATTGTAGTCTCCGGTATTGCGGTCTCCAGTATTGCGGTTCCCGGTGTTGCTGTCCCCGGTGTTGCAGCATCCAGTATTGCGGTCCCCGGTGTTGCGGTTCCCGGTGTTGTTGTCTCCAGTATTGCAAAAGCCTGTGCAATTCTTTCCAAGGTTGACGGTCCGCAAGACTTCATCCCACGTGATTTCACGCACTATTTCCAGTTTATTAGTGCAAGACTTGTCATCTTCTGTCAGCACTTCACCATAGGCTATGACTTCTGCGACTTTGTTGTTGCTGTCAAAATCATAATAATTGAAGCAGTCAGCAGCGGTCTGACAGAAGTGCATACCGTGATCACAAATATAAAGTTCCCCTTCTTCCTCAAATTTTCCAGGGCAAGCGTACTGTTTAGTGTTGCCGTTAGGGGAACATGTCCAGTCTGGATTAAAAACTTTAAAACCATGTACTGTATTCTTCGTATTTTTCATTTTCTTTTCTCCTTTTATCTATATTGTTGATATTATTATGATAGAAATGAATGTACGAATATTCTTTTTGTACGAAAAAGCTCCCCGGAGGGAGCTTAAAATCATTTTATGGTCAGGTCTTCGATACAGGTAAAGCCAATTTCATTTGTTGCTGAAAGTTTTAATCCGGTGGAATATTTCCATGGGATTTTGAGATCCCTATAAATTATTTTTTGCAGATTCCGGTAATCTGAGTATGACTTCAAATTTAATTCCATTTAATACACCAAACATTTTATGTTCCCACTTAGGCTTTAATTTGAAATATTTTACAATCAACTGTCCGTTCTCCGCCACAGTAGAATATTCTATTTTGGTACTTTTAGAATTCACTTTTTCAATATGGGAAATTTCATCGTTATCCTTTACACATACAACATATTTTTCGGATGATGCATAATTGTCTGGATATATTATTTCATAATAAGACTCATTATTTATAGTGGTTAAATCTTTTGTTTCTTCCTGTATATCATAAAATCCCGGAAATGAAGATATAAAAACCCCTACAAACAAGGAAATAAAAGCTAATGGAATCCCTAGTAATAATAAATCTGCAGCTTTATTGTGTATTGCAAATATTATAACTATCATTAATAACCCAAGATATATTTTTACAAATAACATATAATCCTCCTATTAATTCCTAGTAATTCGTCGGTTCCGGGGGGAATTTGTTCCGCTGTATATTTATCCGTTATATCCTCTTAGTTTCTGGAGACAGAATAATTCCTCTCGCATATAAATTTCCCTCCGTCATGTAAGAATCCAAGTAACATGTTTCTTTCCTTTAATTTACATGATCGAAACTTAAGCTTTTTTCAAAAGCATATTTATGAAGAGTTATGATCATATCTTTCTCTAACTGTTCTTTCCAGTTATCCGCCTTCCAGTCCACATTTACCGGTGCGTCAATATAATCGAAAGATTCCCAATCGGTATCTTTATCTCCGTGTTTGACACAACAGAAATAGCTACAGACGGGTGTGTAATCTTCCCGTTTATTTTCATCCCGCGTACACTGCGCAACACTGTGGATATTCAGTTCGATATCGAGGTATCCGCTTTCAAGTACCGCTGTGCCTATGATCGGATCGCAGTTTTCGAGCAGATCCGGCATCCAGTTCCTTCTAAGGCCATCGAGCGTATCAGTGGACTCAATGATGACGCAGCTGAACTTATAACCGGGCCTTTTCTTTGCTTCTTTTAACAGAATGCTGGCGGCGTATTCGCAACAATTGATCCAGTTTTCGTCTGCAAAGTCATTACAGATTTCAAGAGCTTCCTCTGTTTCGTAGATATGCCCTCCGGTGCCGAGATATGCACCCCAGTATTCGCCATTTTCAATACTTTTTAAAGCGAGTTCGGCAGCATGATCTTCTGAAACACAATAGTAACAAAGTGCGCCGTCTTCGTTGTATTGAAACATATATACCTCTTTTACGGGATTATATAATTCTCCGTTATTGCAAAGATAATGATACATCCCTTCTGCTGAATTAAATTTCATCTTATTTTTTCTCCTTTTAGTATTTAATTTTACATCCACATTTCGGGCAATATGCCGGCCGTATTTCATGATAATCGTCATTTGCAGCGAGTACTTCGTCACAATGAGGACATTTGATATAGTCGGCGTCATCGTCACCTTCATAGACGGCAGGCTCCGCTTTTCCTTTAGTCACACTATATCCTCTGCCAATCAATTCTTCAATTAAGGATCTATCGCTTGCGTCCATGATTGCGATCTCATCAGTGGATAATATACGCAGCTTTGAAGAATCTTTCTCGAGGGTATAACGGCCTTCGATACCTGTATCTCCTCCGTCACCGTAGAAATCTATCTGAACCTTGGCTCTAATTTTCAGATTATCGAGAATATCGATGGCTCTTTTCAACTGTTCCTCAATGCAACCATCTACGCCAACGCTATAATAATCTTCCAGTTCGAGAAGTGCCTCATTTTTGAATGCGCGAATCATTTTTCTGGCTTCTAATACATCTTCTACTAATCCGGATATTACTACGGCAAAAAGAAGATTGCCGATGTGATTTTTATGAACAGATATTGTTCCGTTGTTGTAAATCATAATTTTTTTCCTCCACTTGTCTTGGCTTTGTATTCTTATTATGAAAGAAAAAGCCTCCCGGAAGATATCCGGAAGGCTTATAATTATTTCTTTATCTTCGCTTTCCATTCGACCATGGCATCATAAATAGGATCGTTGTCGTCAATAGAATTGATCATATTTGAGCGAAAACGGAAAATTTCTGCATAAGAAAAGCGCCATCAAGGCGCCGTTTCTTATAATTCAATCAGCTGCTTCGCACACCAGCTCTGCATCATAGCTTTATAAGCATTCTCGTGATGTTTCGGTTTTCTCCAGACATTTTCTCTGTGTGTGCCGCCGTCGTATCTGTTCGGAACATTGATCCAGCCTCTGTGACCAAAACTCTTACCGAATCTCTCTGCTTCCAGAAGTGTTTCTGCTGTAATTTCATGAAGCATGTTTTCATTACAACGACATCCATCTCCAAATTCGCGGGAAGGCTCATAATGATATACGATATTGAGTCCGTCTGATTCAAAATCGATCGACATCCAGGAATTGTTCGGGGTAATTATATACAACCATTCCGACATTTCGCTTTGAAACAAAAATGATCTGAATCCTTCCGGTTTAATTTCTGCCGCCAGTTCTCTGTAAAAATTAATCTCTTCATTCATCATAAAAATACTCTTCCTCCGTTTTTCTTTGATGCAATTAATATGAAAGAAAACAGTGAGGAAAAACAGCCGCAAGGGCTGCTTCTCTTATAATTTTTCATATAAAATTTTCTGGTCTTCTTCCGGAAGTGCTTCGTGATCTACTTGTTTTTCAGCATCTGAGTCTGTGCCGTTGCAGCCGTAATCGCAGAATTTGTAATTGCAACTTTCACACATACTGCACGGAGCGAGCGGCTTACCGCAAAGACATCTTGTGATACCTTTTGCGTAGATCACCTGCTCTTTTCCGCACCATGGGCAGATCTCAATCGTGAAGTCCTTCGGATTATATTTCATTTTCTTTGCCATCTAGTGATTCTCTCCCTGTGATTATTTTGCAACCTCTGCCGTGATTATACCAATACAGGGTTTCATAGAATAAATTGTGTCTTTAACATCTTTTATGTCTTTGAGTTCGACACATGTAGCTAGCTTCTTGTCTGCGACAACCTCGACAAAAGTTTTGGCGAAACGCAAATATCCTTTTCTTGTTTTTAAATATACTTTTATGTTTTTCTCTCCTTTAATTTACATAAACATACCACCAGCCGGTATGTTCGGTTTCTTCTCCATTTCTTTTATCTTCCTCAGGATCGTAATATCCGGTATTTACGGATATTTCTTCTCCCTGCGATCTGTAGAAGGCTTCAATGAGGTCGGCTACAACATTAGCTGTTTCTTCTGTTGCCACAAGAATCTGTCCGTCGTCATCGCACCAGATAGCGTCGCTTTCGTTTCCAGCAAGCATATCTGCAATGGCCACGATCCAGTTTGTTTTCGGCTTTTGAGGGAGGCTACCACTGTAATCCGCAGAAATAAATTCCTGTGCCTCTTCCGCCGTCATCAGATCCGCCATCATATTAATTTTACTGATATTACGTTTGCAGGTCTGAATAGCTTCTTTGCCGTTGCATTCTGACACTTTATTCCAGTCAGAACCGATATCCCACTCCATATACTCTACTGATGATAACGGCGTATCGCTTTCCGAGGTAAGAAACGCATACTTAATGTTATCGGCATTATCGATATCGATCAGTAATCTTCCATCGTTATTATCCTGACAATAGAACAGAACATCGTTAAGAGAATCCTCTGGGCAATATAATTCCTGATACTCTTTCAAAATATCGCTGCTGATCACGCAGTCGCCCATATCGAAATTCGTATCGAGAATTCTTGGAATTTTTTCAGCGCAAGCTGAAATATATTTATTATTTTCTTTCAACCATTCCATTGTATGCCTTGCTCGACTGATCATGCGCTCTCCGTAATTCCAGCCATAATATCTTGCCACCAATTTGCGGGTTCCGTCTGTTTCCTGATAGCGTACAAAAATCTGCGATCTCTGTCCCATAATATTTTCCTCCATTTATCTATTTTGATATATTTAATATGAAAGAAAAAGCCTTCCGGAAGTTATCCGGAAGGTTTGGAATATTATTATAAATATTAACGCCGTGGCGGGGAGTCGAACCCCGAAACCGGATTTTACTCCGAGATGGTGGATTAGCAATCCACTGCTGTACCATTTGAGCCACCACGGCAAGAAATATAAACGGCCCATTGCGGATTCGAACCGCAGTCCCTGGGGTCAAGGCCCAGTGCATTGACCGCTATGCTAATGGGCTAAAAAACGCCAGTGACAGGACTCGAACCTGTACGTCGACATAAATGCCGGCTTGCCTGTGTTCGAAGCAGGTGCTGTACCACTTGAGCCACACTGGCAGACTCCCGTGCCCCGCAGATTGGCAGGTTTATCACGAATACCGCAGCCGTTAGTCAATTTCGACTGAAATACCGTTTAGCACGGGCTTTTTGCATATACACTGAATAGAAACAGGTGACTAATCTGCTTCGCACAGCTTAAATGCAAAGACATCGGTGGGATTCGAACCCACGATAAAACCTGTTTTGCAGACAGGCGCCTTAGACCACTCGACCACGATGCCATAATACTACGGACAGCGGGACTCGAACCCGCAAAGTACGATTTAGAAGACCGTTGTTTTATCCAATTAGACTATGCCCGTATAAAATATCCCCAGGCAGATTTGAACTGCCGTTCCCTGCGTGAGAGGCAGATGTCCTTGACCGCTAGACTATGGGGACTTAACGCTGTGACAGGGATTCGAACCCTGAAAGCGGGAATCTCACCCGACATGCCGGATTTCAAGGCCGGTGCTGTACCAGTTGAGCCATCACAGCAAAAGCGGAACGGGAGGGACTTGAACCCTCAAAGCGTGGATTGACACGACATGTCCGGCTTCCAACCGGGTCCTGTACCAATTGAGGCACCGCTCCATATCAGGCTCTTTAACAAGAGCCTTTATCATTTTGAAATTTTATCAGCAATTCCGGATGCAACATAAGACTCCGGCTTAACCTTTGCCTCAAAACCCATTGAAGTGACCCAGCCTATGAGCTCAGGAATCAATTCCTTCGTCTTACCATGTTCAGAATAACCAGCATCAATATGAATAGAAAACTCTGTGTTCAAAAATACGTCTTCATATTCCGTTGTCTCAAATATTGTAATAAGCTGTTCTGCTATTTCAAGTGAATCGCCGGTTTCCACACGAAGTTTTGTTCTTACATCTGAAATACGGTCACGTGCGTTAATCTTATAAAAGAAAATACCGCCGTGTCCTTCACAGATCACAGCAATTACACTTACTTCTTTCGTATAATCAAAATTCTGCGAATCCGTACCGATCGTAATATGAATACCGGTACCATACTCTTTCATTCTTTCATAGTAAGCCTTTATATATTTTGGAATTTCCTGTATCATAAGCTCACCGTGTGATGGCGAAATCCAGTTTTCACTGTAATGTTTCTTACTCATGATCACGTTGCTCCTTTCTGATATTTTTTAGCAGGCGCGGAGGGATTCGAACCCCCAGACAATCACGGTTTTGGAGACCGTTGCTGTACCAGTTGAGCCACGCACCCATAATAATGAACAATAAAAAACAGCCTCTTTTGATAAACTTTTTATCAGAAGATGCTGCAGAGAATGCCGGTAATTTTGTTATGCGAAAATTTTTGCATCAACAAATAAAGCAGTACATCTTCTTATCATGTCTACTCTCTGACCACGAACTATTGGATTGTCTGCTACATCTGTTTACGTTATGCATAATTATTTACTCCTTCCTGCAATTTTTCTGTATCTGCATAAAAACTGGAAAAATACGCCAAATCGGATTCGAACCGATACTAACAGGGGCTTAAACCCTGTGCCTCTGCCGATTGGGCTATTGGCGCATAATGGGTATGACAGGCCATGATCCTGCAACCTTCGGCTTAAGAGGCCGATACTCTGCCACTTGAGTTACATACCCGTGGATACACATGCGGTATCAGTGCACCCGACGAGACTCGAACTCGCATGGAAAGTAATTCCGCCAGATTAAAAGTCTGGTGCCATACCAATTAGGCGACGGATGCATACATTATAACTTTGATAATCGCTTGCATAACTGTTTTCGTTTCATGATTATTTCTCCTTTATTATAAAGATTTTCAATCCCAAGGACAGGATTTGAACCTGCGTTTGCCGGGTATGAACCGGCCGTACTCGCCGCTATACTACCCTGGAGTAGCGGGTCCAGGAGTCGAAGCCTGGTATCGCAAGGGTTATGAGCCCTGCATGGTAAATCCGTTCCACTCACCCGCAAATGCTGATAACAGGACTCGAACCTGTAACCCCATGCTTGTAAGGCATATGCTCTCCCAGTTGAGCTACATCAGCATAGTTGTGGTGGACAGAGTCGGACTGTCGTTAACCGCTCATCAGACGGTCTTTCTACCATTGAAATACACCACAATATTTTTTATGAAGCCTGTGACAAGATTTGAACTTGCAACCCTCTACTTACGAGATAGACGCTCTGCCAATTAGAGCTACACAGGCATTTTACAGTGCTCCCATGGCGACTCGAACGCCAACTACAGAGTTCGTAGCCCTGCCGTCTATCCATTAGCGTATGAGAGCATAGCAGGCGGTAACCGAATCGAACGGGTGTCTCACGGCTCAGAACCGCACGGTTTACCTCTAACCTAACCGCCTATAAGCCGCAGAAGAGACTCGAACCCTTAATCCCCTGATTACAAAGCAGGTGCATTACCATTGTGCTACAGCGGCATATTTAATTTCAGGGAGACCAGTGGGGCTCGAACCCACGTAGGAATTGCTTCCGCAGAGCCACAATCTGCTGCCTAACCAACTCGGCCACAGCCTCCATAGCTGGAATGGCGGGACTTGAACCCACAACCTACCGGTTAACAGCCGGTCGCTCTACCATTGAGCTACAAACCAATACTATATTATCTAAATGGGGCGAGTGAGAATCGAACTCACGACACACGGCTTATAAGGCCGCTGCTCTTGACCCCTGAGCTACCACCCCTTATGAAATAAGGTTCGGTATAGATATTCGTCTCATAGTCTTGTTTCTCCTTTATATTTGTTATACTCTTTCTACAGGAAAGAAAATGTACCAGAAGGGATTCGAACCCATAGAAAACCGGATTTGAGCCGGCCCCGTCTGCCAGTTGCGGCACTGATGCATACAGTCGGAATGACAGGTCTCGAACCTGCAGCCTCATGATCCCAAATCACGCGCGCTACCAATTGCGCCACATCCCGATACAGTGCCCATGAGTGGATTCGAACCACCAACCTCTGCCATCTGAAGACAGTTCGTCTGCCAATTGCGCCACATGGACATCACAGTACCTCGAATGGGAGTCGAACCCATAAACAATCACAGAGTCCTTAGCTCTGCCGCTTTGCCAATTTGCGTACCGAGGCATATTTATTTTAAGTGGGCGAAGAAGGACTTGAACCTTCAGAAGCCGAAGCCAACTGTTTTACAGACAGTACCGCTGCCAATTACGGGATATTCGCCCAAAAGTCGGCAGGGTGAGAGTCGAGCTCACAATGTTTACCACGAGGGTCACAGTTTTACAGACTGCTTGCTTCAGCCTTTTGCATACCTGCCGTTAATAATATTCAGTTCCCATATAATAATAGTCTGGCATATCAGTCATCTCCTTTACATTTCTTAAGCTCTCACAGCAGGACTTGAACCTGCAACATCCCGGTTAACAGCCGGACGCTCTACCGATTGAGCTATGCGAGAATAGAGTGCGTGAACGGATTCGAACCGTCCCTTTCTGCTTGGAAGGCAGATGTGCTATCCGCTGACACTACACACACATAAGCGACTCCAACGGGATTTGAACCCGTGTTATTCCTGCGTGACAGGCAGGTGCCATAAACCAGCTAGGCGATGGAGCCATAATGCCTCGTTTCGGTTACGATCCGATCCTCTGGAGCTTCAATCCAGCGCTTCTACCAAGTTAGCTTACGAGGCTCGGTAAAGTCAGTATCGTCTTTACCGCCATAAAATCGTTTATCCATATTTTTTCAATGTCCTTTCGTATATTGTATAAATCCTGAGTGCCTGGTTCAGAATTTAAGAGCAGATGACGGAACTCGAATCCGCATTTCTGACTTGGCAAGCCAGTGTATTAGCCAGCTATACGACATCTGCATGTGGGACAAACGGAGTGCCTGGTTCCATAAGTCCCTGTTTTGTTGTATTACGGATATTTCCGTAGCGACCGATGCGGGATTCGAACCCACGTCTCGGGAGTGAAATTCCCGTGACCTCGTCCTCTAGTCGAATCGGCCAAATCAATGGAGCATATGGGAATCGAACCCATCTGTTTTTCCTGTTTGCAAAACAGGCGACCACCCCTTGCAGTCCCATACCCCATATAATTAAAAAGACCACTAAACTAAGACAATTTCTTAATCCAGTGGTCATGATTTCATATTTCCAATCTATGCGCGGTTCCTGTTCTACCGGGTGCCTGTTCCGATATCTGCTGACCGCTTGAAACGGCTATGAAAAGAACCACTGAATGAATTATGTAATTGTCTGAGATACGCTATAATCGCTGAAAAAAGACTGCATTCCGGCTTACTATCGACAATAAGATCCCATCCATAATGATAATTAGAGCGCACCAAACCAAGCCCTGTTTCCAGTGCGAATGACATCTGTGTGAACTGAGGTTTGTTTTTCATAATCATTGCTATCATGGTCTTTCTTTTCCTTTCTAAAAATTTTTGCATAAAAATACGGAGTCCAACAGCTAATCTCAGATAGAAAATCTAAGACTCGCGGCAGGCACTCCGTTCATCTACTGATACTATAACACCTACCGGAAGTATTGTCAACATATTTTTATTTCTTTTTCACTATTATTATGATAGATTTTTTATAAAAACAAAACCTCCCGAGAAATTCCCGGGAGGTCTCAAGTTAAAATAAAGGACCGCCGCTTCCGTGCATAACAATCACTCCTTTCTTCACGTCTATACAAGACTGAAATTTTCTCTATCTTTCAGCAGTCTTTCACGCAGATCAGCAAGCGTATAGATCTTATTTTCGTTCAAAAAAGCATAACCGTACCGATGTCCATACATAATAACTTCGATAACGTGACAAGAATCAAGCGCAATTCCTTTCTGCGTACCCATGAACTGAAGAAAACAACCAATGTTCGCAAAAGGTCTTTCTCCTCCAATTTCACTGAGCTGAATGCGAATTTTTTCAACTTCTTTGATATAATTTTCAATCTCGTAGTCATCAATTATCTCGCCCTGCCATAAACCGAGTTCGTGCATTATATCCTTTGTTGTCTCGGACAGAGAATAAGTAAAATCACCGTCTACGATATAATTTATCTTCTTTTCCAGGTCCAGTTTAGACCATAATTCGCGGTAGTCTAGAAACGAAGATCTACCAATCAGTTCCTTCATTTTTTCGTTAATTTTATTTGTCATGAATTTTTACCTCCGATTTTCTTTGATGATATTAATATGAAAGAAAAAGAGTTGGAAAAACCGATTTTGATTTTCTTGTATTAATCAAATTCCCTTATTTTATTTGTTTTACGACAATAACATGAAAAATATTCGACAAATTATACTTTTCATTTTTGCTAAATATTGATATGATGGAAATGCATCAAAGAAAAAGAGGGATAATATGGAAAAGAAAAATGAACCGAAATTATATCATATCGAAGAAATGGAAGAATATCTCAATTCAATATTACCGGATTCTTCGAACTCTTTTAAATACCTTTATCTTAAAAAGCAGATTATGGCACATTTTTCTTTAGCAAGAAATGGCTATACTAATCGCATTTCCTCTTATACTGAAGCCAAAAGAGAAGCTTTAGATAAGCTTTGTTGTAAAATAGCTGAAGAATATGGAACAACTGAAAAAACATGGGCTCAACTGGCGAAGGAAAATGACATTAATATCTCGACAGTTCAACATTATATTAAAAAATACGACCAAGAGCATCCAGGCTATTTTTCTCAAAAACCTAATAGAATAAATGAACATGAAATTATTGAAATGTATTTTGAGAAAAAATATACAGCCAATGAAATAGCGGAAAAATTAGGGTGTTCCGCTTCTACCGTGTGGCGCGCAATCCGCAGTTATAGAAATATACATAAGGAGTTGGAGACGGACTGTAGTTTAACAAGAAATTTTTTAAACAAAGAAGATATAGAGATTGCCTGTGCATATCTCAATACGAACAGCACTTATAAAGAAGTGGCTGCAAAGTATTCATGTAGTATTTCGACTGTCCAGTATTGCATTAAAAAATACAAGGCCGCTACGGCGAAAATGGAAGAAATTTCTCCCACTGTAGATAATAGTAATTTTGTGCGCTTGTATTTTGTAAAAAATGTTTCCATCGAGCAATTGACGGCCTATGGAAAATATTCCAGGGAAGATATAGAAAATGGTATAAAAGAATATTTGAGCGAATTATGTAAAAAATATACGGCTGATGAATTGATTGCGGAGCAGATTATTGAGGATTACATTAATGGTGAAAAAGCACACTCTTTAGCTAAAAAATACCATAAAGCAACAACAACCGTAACGGAGATCATAGAATTATATAAAAATTCCACACAAAAAGAACCGGGATAAAATCCGGTTCTTTTCATCTTAAGGTACTGCGCAATCTTGTCAATAAAGATAAATGATTCTCGCGTGTAAATCCCAAATCGACTTTAATCGCTCAGAGAGGTATCACCAGGTATCCAATTCTCTTCTGCTTTCTTCCTGAATTTCGGTGCTACCGTCTCTTTATAAAACGCGGATTCTGAAGCCATAGCCATATCAATGATCCAGAATTCATCTCCGTTTTGCATCACGTCGATCGACCACTGACCGCTTAAATTAACGTCCGGCAGCAGTTCTTCGATTTCTTTCACAACGAGGCTTTTGTTTGATACATATTTCCGATACAATTCTTTTTCATGTATAGAATAAATAACATAATCATGCCGGTCATGGATATTAGAATTACGTGCAAAACGTTTTTTCATTGTTTCTGCGTCCCAGTAGGCATGAATGCCAAGTACCATGTCTATATCAAAGTCAACGAATATGCGATATTCTGTATGAAGCGGCAGCCCTTTGTAAATAGTGGGATTATTCTCCTTATCCTGAATAAATTCGCGGACCACCCATTCATTTGTTGTAGAAACACCGTAAATAGGATGCGGAATTGTCGTGGGAGCAGCCATCTGCAACGCCTGCCAGTGGATAAATAACAGATATTCTCCCAATTCCCGTACTTCTTTTGCACCAAATACATGTGCATTACGAAAATCAAATTTGGAAGAATAGGTTCCGGTTTTGATAAAATAGTCCTTATCTTCGCTCAATTCAAATGCTTTTCTGCAGTATGCATCCACGATATCCAGTGTCGTTCTGTTGAATGACATATAATCCAGCCTCGTGAGCTGAAGTAATGTAAGCGGCACTTTAATGATTGTTGTTGCCGGGATTTTAAAAAATCCTCTGTCTAGGACTGGTCGGATCATTTGTGGCAGCCAATAACCCATGGAATTTCTGTTACATCCGATCATATCATAGAGTCCGGAATCCATATCCAAAATATCCAATCCCTGCCGGAACATTCCATAAAACGAAGCTGCTTTCTGTTCGTCTCCCGCTGCTTTTGCTTCCATATATTTCTGAAGCATAAGGTATACTATCTCACTACTTGACTCTTTCATATCCTTTGCCACAAACGTTCCTGTAAACTGAGGTCTTACATCTTTTGAAATTTTGAGCAATTCTTCCTTGAGTACTTTAACCTCGGTTTCAGGAAGGCTTTTTGTATCAAGCGTCCCGTTTACTCTCTTCCCGTCAAATTTCCACACAACGGTCTGCGAGAGAAGTTCATCGACGATGCGGTTAATGATATCCTGGCTGCATCCATTTGATAGAATACCTTCTTTTTCTTCGGCGGCCTGTTTTGCATTAATATCAAAAAGATTGTTGCTGTCGTTTTCGGAGGAATCAGCCTTTCGGTACATTTCCTCGAATTTATCAAGAAATTTTGGATCTGCTTTTAATATTTTTACAGCTTCGCCAAGTGATAAAGACTTTACATTTTTGCGTTTTGGTAGAAATATCTTCTCTAAAAAATTCACTTTTTCTTCCTCCTGTTTTCTGATTTCTATTAATATGTCAGAATTGGGATCTAGAAAAATCTCCCCGAAGGGAGATTTTCTTAATTGTGTGTTGATAAACATGACCTCGTTATTTGCAATAAAAACTTGCATTTTTCGCATTTCTTACACAAGTCAAAACCTCTGCTCTGTCCTTTGCAAGTACCGACAGCATTTTCTACCGTCGCTTTTTCCGTTGTCGCATTTATGAAACGACTTCTCTCGTAACATCTCGGTAATCCGCTTTTCCAGAAAGCTTCTCTTGCGACACCGGCCTCGTCCTGGCAGCCGTAGGTTTCGTCTACGCTCAAAACCACCGCAAAATTGAATTCTTTCTCATTGTAGTGATCTTTGATTGCCCAGTCCATTGGATCGTAGTTATCGAGCAGGTGATTTCCCTGATGATAGAGTCCGTAATTATAATGCTGGAATTCTTCCGGAAGCTCCGGAACCTTTACATTACATAATTTTGCAAGTTCCTCCGCCGTTCTCGCCTGGAACGTCAACACCACGGAAGGCTTTTTGCCGATAAAATAGCTCTTATAATCAGCTTTTGTCCAGTTATTTTCTCCTTTATGAAAAACCTTTGTACAACAGTACCAGAGCCCGTCGTTATAAAATGCATCGAAAGCTGTTTTGTTCATGGGAATTTCACCACGGAAACCTGAGAGGATCGTTTTTCTCAGATTTTTTTCGAACATCTCAACAACGGCATTTCTTACGAAAGCGTAGTTGCGTTCATAATCCTTTTCTTCCATATCTGCGATCGCTTTTGCAATATTGTATCTGGCGAGCCACCTCTGATCGTATTTGAGTTCTTCTTCCGTCCGCAGATCATTCAGATTTATGGACTCGTATCTCGGAGTGTTTTTTGTTCCCCAGTCATTTGTCTTGCTGTTTTCTGGGGACAACATAAATTCGTTATCTCTTCCGTCTACGAGATCCATTATTTTAGTATTTACCTTATCGATGTATCTTTCAATAAGATAATCGTATAAATGCTGCGAAGCATGACCGTCGTATTCCAGTTCATTTACGTCATCGAGAGTCGGTGCCACAAGAGGAATCAACGGGATATTGCCGGCAGCAACGATCTCTTTTCTTCCGTTGTCTTCCAGACCTGGACAGATAATATTTGCCTTGCAGTAGGATAATTCCGGACAGGATACTTTTCCGTCATAGAATTTTTCTTTGATCAGCTGGAACATGTAAACAGCCCAGAAGGCTTCGCACTGATCCATGGATTTCAAAGTGCCGATCTTTACTCTGACGGCATCATTTTCTATGATGTTGGATAACTCCGCATCCGTTTCACTTACACCGTATCTGCTGCCGCCCCACAGATCACTTATATCAATTCCTGAAAGCGACGAATAAGGGAACCAGTTGCCTTCGATACGCCTGCTCATATCTCTTCCGGGACATCTTGAAAAGTTTCTCTGGATCGGATATTTGTAGACTGGCCGGTCAGATAAAATATAAAGGTTTTCGCCGTTTCTGATCAGAAATGCAAAGTAACTTTCATCGATATTTTTCTCATTTCTGATATAACACAGGGATACACCGGTAATCGCGCCTTTTGCTGCATAACGGATCACGTCACTGATACTTCTATACATATAAACTTCGCTAGAAGCTTTAAAAGAGCCTTCGTCGAATCTGCCTTTTGCAATCTGATCAAGTTTTAATCCCTTATTGATGCAGTAGTTTGCAGACGTAACAATATCCATGATGTTTTCGGCGCTCAGTTTATCGGATTCCAGATTGTAGAAGTCAAGTGCAGATTTTGCATTTCTGATGATCTCCTCTTCTGCTCCCGTTTCCAGGATTGCCTGATACAATTTTCTGCAATCTTCAGCCAATTCCTGCATCTCTGTATTTAAAATAATATCCATTAAGGAAACGGTCTTTTCTTTGATAAATTTCTTGAAATAGATACCAAGATAAGCTTCTGCAAATAATCCAGTCTCATCAATCTGAAGCACCTCTTTAATCTTATCGTCCATAACTTTGATGTCGTAATCAGATAATTTTCCGGACAGATTGATTGAAAAAGAAGTTTTTTCTTCACTGGGATCCAATCCTGTGATCTTCACCCATAAATTCAGTTTTTCTTTTAATGTCATATTTTTTCTCCTTATAAAATACCTGCGAATCTCAATACCTTGTTGCAATCAAGCTCATAAATATGAGAGTCCCAGTCGTCTCCCGGTTGTGTTTTTTGCACCGCAATCGGACATTTACAGACGGCATCGAAATTCTTTTTCAGCCAGTCATAAACATATTGATTCTGACCATTCCAGATATACTCGATATGAGCCGGAATACCAAAAATGGTTTTCATGTCGCGTATGGCTGATGCAAGAACAACTGTACCAATTCCACGGTTTTTATAGCCATCTTCTGTAAACCATGCAGGAATTACCCAAGTATTTGCATCATTGCTCTTCTTGTGCATCTCGCAGTGGCAGATAATATCATCTCCTGCCTTTGCAATGTATTCGATCAATCCATTCTCTTCGTCTAAAAATCCGCAGCAGATAGTGATCCGGCGAAGATTATTTCTTTCCTCAAATTTCTTCAAGGATTTTTCATTTTCTTCAAACACTGTTTTATTGTGTTCGCTGTGATCAAAATAATATGTGGATTTTGTTATTGTGTATCTCGCCCTTCGCACTTCCCATGAATCTAATACATCTGTTGTTGTATTATAATGTTTTATTTCACAGGCTTGAATTTCATTGCGATCAAGAGATTTTTTTCCACATACTTCACATTCATATTGTGAAATCATTCTTCGTATCATCTTCTTCTCCCTCTTTCTTTAGTTTGACAGTATTAATATGACAGATAAGAAGGTACGAAAAATCCTCCCCTAAGGGAGGATCCTGTTAATTTTTTAATTCCTCGTAATGTTCCGTTAATTCCTCACTCAGCGCTTTTCCACTCTCACCGAATAACATTTTTAACTGGAAGGGAAGTCCGATCTCTTTGTCGGAAGCATTTGTTATAGCTTTTTTAATTTCATCCATGCGTTTGCTGTATTCGCAGCCGGTCTTTTCTTCGGCAATCTTCACCAGTTTTTCCAGGAGTTCGTCAGTGGGCGTGTTTTTCGGTGGATTCATAATCGGTGTCTCCTCTTCCTTTGCTGCAACTGGTTCCGGATCTTCATTTTTCAACTCTTTTACACCTTTCGGTTCAGTTGTTTTTCTCGGAGTTCTCGGTTTCGATGCTTTTTTATCGGAATTTTTTGCGGCAGCAGCCATGGATAAAAGCTCAATCTCCTGCTCTTTCGCGAAATCCGCCATATCCCTGGGCACGGACGAAATGGTACATACACGGGACTCTTTCCGCTCCTTTAACATCCCGAGAACAAACAGCAATGTATCTCTTTTCTCGGGAAGCGCCGTAGAAAGCTCCAGCTTATCATCCGGAATAGGCAGCTGGCGAAGCTTATTATATTCGCTGATCCGCAGTTCGGTTCCAAGGACTGTGAACTTATCGAACATAGACGGGATCTTTTTGTTTTCTTTGATCAGATCTGATAATTTCTGGATTTCATCGCTCCAGATAAGCAATGTTGACATGTATTATACCTCCTTCTTTACAATATTATTATGACAGATTTTTTATGGAACGGAAATTTCTGCACAAAAAAGAGCGAATAATACATTCGCTCTTCTCATATCAGGCAATAGACAAAATTTCAAATTTCTCGTTAAATGTTGCGACCATAGAGGTTCTTTCGGTTTTGTCATTCCATGCGCCCAGGTCATTGCCATATTCATCTTCGGTCACGGTTTTTAAGACACGATCGAAATGAACGGTGAATTCTCCGGTAACTTCATCCGGGAGGATGTTAGATATAGCTATATCCTCGTAATAATGTACACCACGATAGTTTTCATAATCATTATCTATTCCGAATTTTATTCTCAGTTTGTTTTTTATTTTCTCTTCCATAAAAAATTCCTCCGATTTTCATTTTTATTATTATGAAAGAAAATAAACGCAAATTTCCATTGACAAGCAGAACATATGTTTGTATAGTATTTACGGAGGGATTTATAATGATGATTTCAGATTCTGTTTTCGATGCCAAACATATACGCTGCGTTCCGGTCATTGCCGTATTTTCGACTTCTGGTGCTATTAAGCCATTATATGTGACAATTAATTGGATAAAATTCAAAATAGAAAACTACACTGTCCAAAACAATGCATTCGGAGATAACTGGATCTATTTCCTGTGCAATGTTATGGACGGCAATAAAAAGAAACAAATCAAACTGCAATACAATCTGTCAGAGCACGCCTGGTTCGTGGACGCCAAATATCTCAGCTCATAAGACTATGCCGCACATATTCCGACATAACCACAACCATGTATAACTTTATATCTGTCATCTTTCTCAAAACAGAAATCCAGACTTTCTTCGGGACACTCTTCCGGATCAATCCATCCGGTCCGGTTTGCTCGCATGATCGTCCCATCTTCGCACCGCCAGATAATATCTCCTTTTTCGAAAGTTGTGTCCGTACTACTTTTCGTCACCTTATACACAACATTTTTCTCCATTACTGCTTTTCTCCTGTATTCCACGGAGCGACAATACCCAGAAGTTTCAAATAAGCATATACTTCTTTATATCCGCCTATCCCGAACATACAAATCTTATTCAGATTTCCGTAGTCGATAATATCGCCCACGGTTTTGATTCCGGCACGACGAAGAACGCTATAAGTTCGGTGGGAAAATTCGAAATCCTCCAGGGTCAAATTCCGCTTTTCTTCCATAGATAAAGATGCGTAGGTTTTCTTTTTCTCGATCCAGTGATTCAAACCGTAGCACAAAAGCTCCGGACGATAGGCACGGCGCATATATGCAATAAAAATACGGATGCGGTTCGTAACAGTTTCCGGTATGATGCCATCCTCTTCCGCAATCTTTTCAATAGACTCTCCGTACATATAGTGCCTGATAACAGTGTTTGTAATCGTTTCCGGGACATCAGCGGCGGCATAGCGTAGCGCTTCATCAAAATCCTTACATGGCGTAATATCCTCTTTAAATATTTGACGGCACAATTCTTCCTGCCAGGTTTTATTGTATTTCTCTGCCATTTTTTTCCTCCCCGATCACGTTTCCTCTGATAACATTTTCCTCGGACATCACATTGATCTTTTGTCCACAGTACTTACAGAAACGGTCCTCTTTTCCAATCTTATTTTCGCATGTCGGACACTTTCTGACAACGATTTTCTTTCCAGCCTGCTTATATTTGCGAATAATCGGACTTTTAGCCACGTCTCTTCCGTTTTTGTATTTCAGGATTTTTTCGTCAGTATTGATCCGGATCTGGCCGCTTTCCCAGTCGAAGCCTTCTCCGATCCAAGTAGCATATACAAAGGAGTGGCCACCAATGCTCCTGTCCGCGGTGGTGATCATGATCGGCGCGTCTTTCCTCATCTTTTTGATCCGCAGCATTTTCGATGCCGCATCGTAAAGTTCCTGCAATGTTAAAATATGCGGCTCTACGGGCGAACTATTTTTATCCATAACGAATCTCCTTCTAATACTATTATGAATGATTTTACGGGAAACGAAAATACCTGCACAGAAAAAGCCGACAATATGCCGGCTTTTTCTTAAATCTCGCTGTCATCGATATTTCGCAGTTCTTCCGCTATCTTCAGCAGGCAATCGCTGTCGATGTATGAAATAACCGCCACGGTATTGCGATATCCGCTTAACTTACCATACTTCCAATAGGCTCCCCATTCGTCGTTGTAATCTTCTTTTCCGGGGCTTGTCACTTTATATTCAATTTTTCTTTTTTGCAGGAACGGCTCCAGTTTATTCAGCGCTACTCCGGGAAGAAGCAGGTGCTGCTTTTCGTTTCGATATGTAATTTCGGGATTGTACATTACATTACCTTTCTCCCACCGAAGCAAGGATCATTGGCGCTTACATGAAGCAGGTCTTCTGCGATCTTATGCAGGCATTCAGTATCGACTTTTGCTACTACGGCGGCGACACCATTGATTCTAGGTCTGCCGCGGTATACGCATCCACCGGGCCAGCCGTCTTCGAATTCACTTTGGGGAACCGTTCTATATTCAATTTTATTTTCTTCCATAAAAGGAATCAGTTTATTTAAAATTACTCCCGGAACAACGGTAACTTCTTCTTTTTCAGAATATACAATTTGTGGATTATACATTTCTGCCTCCTTATTCATTTGATGAATCAATTATAATACAAATATTAACGACAGTCAAAATTCTGCACAGAAACTAATGAGTTATATCCTGCTTCTTACTTTGTGTTATATTTCTGTTATGTGTTACATTATCTGCATAAGTCAGCATTTCGGTCAATTTGGGGCATTCAAGATAACATTCCAAAGAACTTGCTGTTCGTATATGATCAATTTCAGCCTTTTTGATTTTTGTTCCCAGTTCGCTTATGTAAGCAATGTATTTGTTATCGCCATTATCTTCTGAAATTTTAATTTCAGAATTTCCTTTATTATTTTGCAGCCAGATCTTCTTATCTGGATATTCATGTTTTAAACAATGATAAGCTTTTTCGATATTTGATGTGAACGGCATTTTGTTCTGAATAAAATCCGAAATATTGACTCTTAATCCAGTTTCTTCGGCACGTTCGTGAAAAATATCTACGTATGCCGTTTTAACGAAAAATCCAAATGGCGATTCGTCAGAAAAATCTCTTTGAAGAACAACCGTCGTCATTGTTGTAGCCAGTTCTCTTCCATCAATCGTTATTCCGTGTCCTACCGGATCGTCTCCCATATCTAATGTAAACGCCAGTGTATGATAATTTTGGGGTTCTTTGAAATCTATCTTTTCTGATGTGATCCAGTTTGAGATTTCTTTCGCTTTGTAATATATCGCATCCTGTAGTGTACTAACTAATGTTTCCGCATCGTAAAAACTGGAAACAGCCTGTTTCTCTTCTTTGACCATTCTAGTAATCATATCATCTATCGATATATCTGTATGTAATGTGGAAGAATGTCCTTTATTAACATTTAAAATACAGGATACATCATCCATAACTGCTTCTTCAAGCTTTTCCTGATATAATTCCGGGTCCATTCGCCTAATTGTGTCTCTATCCATAACAATTACCTCCCATATTCATTAATATGAAAGATAAATACATGAGAAATACACAAAACAGCAACCTTTGAGACTGCTGTTCCGCTACGTTTCATATTCATCGCATTCCGCGTATGCGTCATCGATCAATGCCGTAACCTGGCACTTTTCACAAATACCATAGCAGGAAGCCTCCCGTCTTCAGACTGTGAGGAGGAATGCGTCTTTCTGTGCAGAAATCTGCACGGAACACATAATCTGTCATAATACTTATATAAGGAGTATTTATGACAGAATCATATGTTTTGACGCTAAAACTGAATACTTCTCCTGAACAGGATGTATGGCTGAGCCACACTTTCTGGTGTGGACAGCAGATCTATAACGTTCTCGTGCGGCACTGCAAGAAGCAGCTCCGGAAGTTAATACAGGATCCGGAGTATCGAGATCTTCTGGTTGCGAGGAAGGAGTCCGGTTTATCGAAAGCTGACAAGAACCGCATCAATCAGGAACTCACAGATATCCGCATAGGTTATGGACTTAGTGAATATCAACTGCACGCATATGTTTCCGTACAGCAGCACAGATACAAGAAATCCATTGACTCTGATGTAGCCCAGAAGATCGCTTCTTCCGTATGGCGTTCTGTAGAGAAGTATCTGTTTGATAACGGGAAATGCATTCATTTCAGGAAATACGATGAATTTGAAAGCATGGAGGGTAAGAAAAATACTTCCGGCATGCGGTTTAAAGACGGCCGGCTTCATTGGCGTGGGCAGGTGATCCAGCCGCAGATCCGGACGGATTATGACCGGAAAGCTCTGAAATCCCGTGTAAAGTACTGCCGTATCCAGAGGAAGCCCGTGGGTACGAAATACCACTACTACTTGCAGCTGGTTCTGGAAGGAAAGCCCCCGGTAAAGCATCCGGTCTGTCATGGAACCGCCGGACTGGATATCGGGATCTCTACCGCGGCTATCGTGACCAAGGATTCCTGTAAACTGACGGTACTCAGTTCCGATGCAAAAGATCATTCTGCGCAAATCAGGCTGACTCAGAGAGCCATGGACCGGAGCAGACGCATCACGAATCCGGATAATTATCTGCCGGACGGCACTGTCCGCAAGGGTGCAAGGAAGTGGATTCGTTCGAAGCACTACAGGAAGCTTCAGTTCCGCAAGAAGTCCATGGAACGCCGGCATGCCGATGCGATAAATACCGGCCACCACCGGCTTGCGAATGAAATTGCCTCGAAGGCAGATACCGCGTACGTGGAAAAGATGTTTTTCCATGGTCTTGCACGGAGATCGAAGTCTGCCACGAAGAAAGCCGATGGCCGGTTCCGGAGCAGGAAGCGGTTCGGAAAATCCATAGGCAACCACGCACCGGCAGCGTTCCTAAAGATTCTGGAAAGCCGGCTCGCTTCCGGCGGCGGGGAGTTAATTAAGATCGATACCGTAAACTTCCGCGCCAGTCAGTACAACCATGTAACGGATGACTACGTCCGAAAGAAGCTTTCCTGCCGGGGAAGTTTTGTTGGCAGCCGTTATGTACAGAGAGACCTGTATTCGGCGTTCCTGCTAAAGAACAGTAACGACACCGGCACGGCTGCCGACAGACAGAAGTGCATCGACACCTTCCCCATGTTCCTGATAACACATAACGCCTGCATGGACGCGCTCCTTGCAGAGAACAAGAAATATCCTTCGAGCTTCGGTCTCCGGAGCTACAAATACCATAAACGTAACTGTTAATCATGTAAACGGGTTCGACAGGATCCGGCTGCGTGAAGCACTCGTCGGAGTGCTTGCGGCGAAATTCCGGTTAAGGTACGGCAGCTATAACAAACACTGTTCTGCATAAAAAAAGATCCGCTTCCTGACCGTAAAGATCAGAAACCGGATCCGTTGTAAGAATTGTCAAGTGATGCTGTTATGTACCCGGAACCTGCCAGTCTTTAGACTGTGCAGAGCTGTCAGAGAATCCGCATAATTTGTCGCGGGCATCCAGCAGCTCGCTTAATTCTTCTCTACTCATTCCGATTTTCTCATTATACCCAGGCAATTCCCTGGAAAATTTCCGGCAGTTCGGTAACATCCGGATGATCCTCAAATTTCGAATTTTCTTCGAAAGGAATGATCTTGATATTCACGCATTCCGGATCAAACTCGGGTCCGCCGTGATCGATATAAGCGTCCATAACCTTCTTTACGGCCTCTTCCTGGTCCGCCGCCAATACGATGCCGCGGACGTCAGAATCAATTACATAAACAAACATTTTCATTTATTTTTCCTCCTTGAATTCTTTGATCTTTTCATTTTCGGAATCATCATATTTGATAGATCCATCCTGCTCTACTCTATAGGATTCTCCCCCGAGTTTTTCAATAATTTTTCTCAGAAGATTATTGATCACCCAGATCTGACTTACGAATCCGGCAACAATGCCGTTCGTTTTTGCTGTGGCGATCTGCGCCGTCTTGAGTATATCAATAACATTTTTCTTATCAGTCAAATCAATTCCACGTCTTTTCAGCTCTCTCAGCAGCTCTTCGTCAGAAAAATCCCGGATGCTGCACTCGCTGCCGCACAAATCAACTGCCTGACCGTCTTCGATCAGGAGTACTCCAACTCCGTTCTCATTTGTGTAGTGAACATTCATCTCTACGTCAATGCCTTCAGAAATAAGCTTATTTGCCATGTTTACGAGTTCTGTGGTATTATCGCCGCCCTCTTCGTATTCAAAATAAATGGCAGCCTTTCCATCAGTGTTTGAATTGAGAACTTCTTCCTCACACGTTTCTATCAGAGAGGTCATTGTATTGAATGCTTCCACTAACTGTTTTGCATATTTTTTATCTACAGAAATTTCACCATCATAATAAGTTAACATACTTTTTCTCCTTTTCTATGCAGTTTACTTTCAATTCCGTCTTCGGACAACCGTAAATGAAAAAACTAATCCCCTAGCTATGCTGAGGTGAATTCTTTTCTTTGGTTTTCTCATTACGTTTTCCTCCTGTTATCTTTGTTTTCCTTTAATATGAAAGAAAACGAATATCCAAAGACATAAAAATATCCCCGGCCAGCACGGCCGGGGAACGCATCAAAGATAATTGGGGGGAGAAACGATTGTTTTGTCAACCGATATGTATATTATAGCAGAGATGAAAATAATCGCAAATTTCTGCACAGAAATTTCTCCAAGGAAAAACTCCGGGGAAACCGGAGTTAATTTCTTTTTTTGCCTTCGATGATGATACAATCGCCATCGGTGGTGATATATTTAATTTTCAGATCCAAAATCGTATCCAGTGGTTTGTTCCACCCATTTTTTTCTTGAATCAAATTCAAATCCATTTTTATTTTTTACATATGCCATATCTTTATCATCCTTTCTAAAGAAAGACTAAGTTTCATACTAATCTGATAATGAAAGAATTTCAGGTGTAATTATTAGCGCCTGATTTCCATTTACCATTCCAATATGCATTTCTGAAACTTCTGACGCTGTATGCTATTTATCATAATCGACAAATCAATACCTTGTAAATATTTTGCATGATCATCTACTTCAGTTTGTAATCCAATCTAATTCGTATTCCAAATTTTTTCACACCTTGAATCATCAATTTCTCTTTTTTGAATTAAGTATTCTGCTAAATTATGATTAGATTTCAAATCACTGAGACTATTGATTAAAGAAGCACACCTGCGTATGTACATTTCATTCTCATAAGCTTTAAAAATCTTTCTTGCCAATTCGTCATTTCTTTCAAATGAATACCAATCTTCTGCAACAACAGATGGATTACCAATATCTTTTACATCAACCTGACAAATTTTACAACCTTTTATATAGATATACTGCCTGGAAGTTTCACAAGAAGAGTCCTCTTCATATACTTTAAATACTTCTAATTGCGAAACATTAATCTTGGTATCTTTGGCAAAGCAATAATCTAATGAATTTTTAAGATAATAATGATAAATTGTTTTACCAACCAAGGAATTTAATTCTTCTTTTCTTAACTTTACCATATAGCAACCTCCATTTTAATTATGCTTTGTATTATACTTTCTCCCACACTTTTGCAATTCTTTTTGGGCTGTTTCCTTTTTCTTCCGCTTTTTCAGGTATTCCTTTGCTGCCCTGTACTCCTCCATATAAATAACATGGTCATGGGCGCGCTTGCATTTTTCTTCAAGCATGGCGATGTACGTGGACATATTCATATCGGAAAACATTTCTTTCTCATTGTAGCCGTTCTCGCAGGTAAACATATATATTGACACCGTGCAGTTTGCTTTTGACAGCCAATACGCCGTCTTTGAATTAAACGCATTCTTGATTGGGGTAGCGACATACTCTCCAATAACGATCTGCTTATATTCTTTTTGTTTATTCATATTCTTTTCCTCTCAGATTTTTTCCAGACATCCATCTTCGACCCGAACGTACTTGCCATCCGTTTTCATAAATGAGCGGACCATCTTCTTTTCGCCATCTCGTTTCCAAAAGAGCTATGCTTTTTGCTAATTCTTCTCCACTCAGCCGCTTCTGGATTTCAGCATTTGTGAGCCCTTCGCATGAAAATAAATAAACACAGATGGAATAATTTTCTTTGTATAACCAGTACGCCGTCTTTGAAGAATCAAACGGATCTTCTACGGGAACGGCGGCATAATCGCCTACAATAACTTTGCTGTATGTTATGTTCACTATTTTCCCTCCAAATCGTAATATTCTCCGAAATCAGTCTCGAAAAAAGACGATGTATAAAGTGTCACGATGTGGTTTTCTTTATCTAAGCCATCATAAATATCGAAAATAATATCCTTAATTACCTGCCCTTCGACATAGCGTTCCTCATCTCCCTGCAAAAAGAAATCGGTAACTTTGGCATTTATCAGATCTTCAAGGACAGCATCGTCCGGTGCATCGATATCTGTGCAGTCACTGAGATTTAATACGAGAATATTTCCTTCATAAGAAACATCATATTTATTAAAATCAAAACGGTATTTCTTTCCATTCTTTTCCAGACAGATATTTCCTACATATACGGATTCTTTAGCAGGTTCCTTTTTAAGTTTGATGTATGCAGTTGCTTTTAGATTGATGTCTTTCAGTAACATAATTAATTTTTCCTCACTCCCGTAATTACTATATTCATCGTCGCAAGAACATTCGACAATTTTGATATTATGCTTTTTGGCATAATCCTTGTTGATCAGAATAACCAGCGATCCATCTTTGTTCTCATCTACGGATACAATGCTATTCTCCTCGCCATGAATACCGATGGACATTCCAGTCAGAGGTCTCTCATGTCTTCCTGCAGACAAGGTTCCATTTTTATTGGTTTTAACCATAAAACCCATGATTATTAATTCCTCCTCTTTTCTTTGATTTCTCTTAATATGAAAGAAAACCGCGGATAAAATCCACGGTTTCTCATAAACTAATTAATAACTTTATGGATAACAGCTACCTGGCATTCCGTTCCCGATACATATACCGGTGGAATCCAGTGCAGGATCAGTTTTCTTTCACCGTTCATCGGTCCGGTCCAGTAATGATGCCAGTGTGCCCTTCTTGTGTGTGCAGATAAAGAACGTTTTACACGAATGTTCAGTTCGGATGTTTGCCCTTTACAATTATCTGAAGATTTCTTTTGTTTCTTCTGCGAACGAATTTCTGATCCGTACCGATAACCACATTCCCATTGACGAATTTCGGAAAACTTATTTTTGATACGGCCACTTGGATGATATGTATTTTTCGTAACTGAAGATTCCTGTATCTCTGCATTGTCTGCGCACAGATATAATAAAGCATTCAACATATAGAAACAGAATTCCGTCCAATCCACGTTTCGGTCTGATTCGTCGCATGAAAAATCATTTTTGTCGAAAATGAAAATTCCATCTTCATTATCGTTTGGAACCAGTGCGGCTTTGCCAAACATAACCCTGCCATCTTCCTTTACGCGTTCCGTGTACAAAAGATATCCATTTTCTTTCCTGATTATATTTATAAATGCTCCGTGGAAATTTTTCCGGAAAATGCCATCCTCAGAAAATTCCAGATAAAATGTCTGATACGGCAGCCGGTCCAGTATTCTTACAGGTAATTTGATTTCTTCCGAATCTGCCAAAGCAAGCTCAAGTTCCGAATCAAACTTATATACCTGTTTATTTGCGGCCCATTTATTCGGCATTAGATACGAAGAAAATAATTCTGCGGCTAACGCTCTGTCTTCTTCTGGATCTTCTGGTATCTCGCCATTTCCAGTCATCATTTTGTACATTTGAGAACGGCCTGATAATAAAATATCATTGATGTATTTGAATTTTCCGTTATAAGACGGATTCATGAAATCAGTGTCGTACCAGATAAACAAAAGGACATCGTCGATATTTAAAAGTGTCTGTTTGATCGCCCTGGTCCATTTATTATTATAAGGATGACTGTTTAAATCCATTATTTTTGCAAAATATAATGGTGTATACATTTGTTCTCCTTATCTATATTTCTCTGCTGTTTTTGAAAGCCTGCAATAGCGCTTCGGCAATTTCTTTTTCATACAACCCACAGCAACCAGTGCAATCAATGTCGGCAAGTACACGTTTAAAGAAATCCTTGAACTTGTTATTCAGATAATCCGCTGCGATAATTTCTGATAATTCCAGAACAACCCTTGGGTTTTTCTTTTCTTCAGTGTAACCAGGAATTTTTAAACCCTGATCGATCCAGTATAACTTTTCGACATTGATTCGGATCCGCCGTTTTTCTCCGTCTCCGAAGATAATTACGTCTACCAATGGACTATTCGGTGATGGCGTTTCTGCAATAACGCCAAATGTCTCTATATAAAAACGATCCGGTTCTTCTCCATAACCCTGTACAAAACACTTGATTCCTTTTTTCGCTTCTGTGATATGCATATTTTTTCTCCTATTCTTCCAAATATTTACGGATTGCTGCTTCCACTCTCTTCTGAAAACGTTTATAATCCGTGGCTGTTACGATAGACTTAAGATCTGTCAGCCAGAGATTGTGATACCAATCGTCATCGGATTCATACAGGTTAATGGAAATTCCTCTTCTTCCATAATCTTTTATAGTCTCCCACTGAACATCAGCAATATATCGGCCAGAGGATGTATCGATCAAAATATATCCATAGATATCCAGTGTGCGATCAGTGTTCAGCCGCATCAGATCCTTTGGTGTGAATCTATGCCAGTCGAATTTAATGTCTCTTTGCATTTTTCTTTCCTCCATTTCTCTATATTGATGGTATTAATATGAAAGAAAATAGGATCCCGAGTTCGGAATCCTATACCAGATTTTTCTATTGCTTTTCCGCAGCTTTTCTTTTGCTTATGCATGCGGCGAAACAGATATAAAAACAACAATGGCTGCAAGAAGCATGAATAAAAGGAACGGAAGAATATTAACGAAACGATATATGACTCTGGTATAGTTTTGCTCGCGAGAATATCCGGTAAAAGCATCAACCGACGCTATCGATATTCCTGCGCTTATGAAAATTATAAGAAAATACACTGCCAACATAACTTTCCTCTTTTCTAATCCGATTTTCTCATATAATCCTGATCCGGGCTCTGATATATTATGATCTGATTTTCGTTTGCGCAGACCATTCCCAGTTCGATAATTGCACGGCGCTTGATTTCTTCGAGATCCGCGCTGCTCTCCAGCCGCTTTATTTCCTCGTCATTGCTTTTTTTATAGTAATCAGTTCCTTTTCCAACCGGGATATTTTGCTGATTTTAGCAGTTAATTCCGCCTGCGACTGGATGTAATTTATAAGTACCATGGCGCATAAAAATAAAGCAGCTACAAGAAACAAAACATACCCGATGTTCATATGTTTTGCTTTTTCCCGGTTATGTCTCGTTTCATTTGATAAAATCCGTGGTTTTGAATTCATTTCGCGAATCAATTCATCAGTGGTTGCTGTGTAAACATATCTCTGCTGTCTTCGTCTGTGTTCAGTCATTTTTCCTCGATTTTGTATAAATAATACGTGTTAATTATTATGATTATTATGATAGAAAAGCAAAAAGAAACTCGCAAATACGCGAGTTTCTCAACTTTAACATTCATGCCATTTTTCTGCTAATTCTATAACTCTTTGAAAATCGTGATCAAAAGCTCTGTTATAAAAAGCCTTGATCTCATCTGGAGCATCTTCCATGCAGCTTAAGCCGATTGTTTTTATGCGGTAATGTTCCATGAGAGTTTCTGCATTATAAATGCAGATAACGCCCTGACATCCGCCTATGATCTTTGCGGATACAATCCAGTCTCCGACTCTCTGATTTCTGACGGAATCTTCCTGATGGAAATAATTAGCAGGGTTCCGCAGAGCCCTTTCGTATCCTTCCAGCCATGCATCGTATGCCATATTTTCCCTTTCTTGTTATATTAGCGTTAGATTCGATCCGGTTGTTTTCTCAAACAGATTGTAAATATCTCTCTTCTCGAATTTGAATCCGCCGGCTCCCTTATGTCCGCCGCCTCCGAACGGTTTGACAATTTCTGCCACATTGATATCTTCCTTATCACTGCGGATAGAGACTCCGTTTCCGTAGTTAACGATAAACAGATCTCGTTCCGGATATGTGTCGCGCATATAATCCAGAATATCAAATACATATTTGGAATCGTCGATATAAGCAATGTCATATATTTTGATACGTCCATTTTCCAGTATAGTATCCATTGTTCCGAATTTAATCTGGTCTTTGATACTTTCGATATGTGCAGTCCTCTTCTGTTTTTCATAGGAAAGAATCGCAGCATCAACGCTAATATTACTTACTGATGTGTCAAACTGTTTCATACGTGTTTCAACGTAGCCATTATTTCCATAAGCTGCAAATAAAAGATTTTCGTCTTTAAAATTTTGTTTGCCATTAAAACACGTCTTCCAGTCCCTGGTGTCATAAGCAGAAATCCGAAAGCAAAGCTTTTCAATCGCTCTTGCATCTGCGCAAGGCAAAAAATCAATTCCACAATAATACATGTAGTCCAGCATGAGGGAAGTCCCGGAACAATGTCCGTTTTCGGGTTTTGTATAATGATTAACAAGGAAGGAATCCCTTATCATATCGCTGAAGCTTATTCCCCAGGAATACTTATTCACATACTGGCTAGTCAGATGATGGTCCAGTAAAACGAACCGGCTGTTAATATCAGACAGGCTATCGATATATTCAGCATCCGCCTCATTGCAGGAAATATCGCAGGCAATAACTTTACCGAAGCTTTCAGCGATAGCCGCATCGGTTAAAGCTTCCTTGACGCGTCCACTCATCACCCCGTTACTAAGATGTACAACCTTAATATTTTTATCCGGAAACATGCATCTCAAAACGATTTCTGCTCCGGCTCCATCTGCGTCATCATGTGTCAGTAACAAAATGCGGTCGTCTTTATTGACTTTTGCAAGTTTTCCAAATAATTCGTTTCTAAACATAATTTTCTCCTTCTTTCTTTGTTTTCATTAATATGAAAGATTTATGTCCGTAAAAGAAAACTTCCAGCCGAAGCCGGAAGTTTTATATTTTATTGTTTCCGGCTTATAAACCGAAAATTTTATCAACTTTTACCAGTCCTGCGTTTGCCACAGCCCATGCCATTACAACATAGATCATTGCGACATTTTTGCCGCAATACGTGTTAAGAAATGCCATAATTAACACGCTGATAACAAAACTTGCAACCATAATGAAAGTTAAAGAAATATTTTTCTGCATATTTGATTCCTCCTGTTTTAAGGAGCTCCCTGTTGCTCCAATTATCTTTGATAACATTAATATGCGGAAAAATGCGTTCGCAATTCCATTCGTTATGCACAGTCAGGAGATAACTTCCAATATAAGTTTTCTTTCATATTAATGGTATCTATATAACGGGAGGAATTAAAAAATGAATATACCTATTAACAGACTTAAACATTGTTACATGGTTGGCAAAACAATGGAATATTGCGCAAAAGAACTTGGTTATGATACTGATTTCCAGCAGCAGATGTTCCTTTTGTGATATAACCACGACGCAATGTATGATTTTGAAACCGAAGATCGAAAGCATGATGTAATTGCATCCGGAATGCTGCAGGGAACCTCTTTCGAGAACCCTCTGACTTACCATTCCGCTATCCAGACAAAATATCAATCTGTTTCTTTGGATTTATTATATTTTGCTGATCAGATCGTAAATGGTTTTGGAAACGTTGTTTCTTTTAATGATCGAATACAGGATATCCTGAACAGACATGGAAAAGATGACGGAGTTTATCAGGAAACCATCGACATTGTAGAATATTTGTGTAAGAAACCTGAATTTGTAGAGCTTGAATCCAAATGCATCAAATATTTTGCAGAATAAAAAATAACTGCCGTGCTTTTCAGCACGGCAGTTTTCAGTTATTTTCTTATTTATAAGATGCATGATTTTCACGAATCAGTATATTGACCTTATCCATTATCTCTTGTCTATCTATCTCAAATTGTGCCTTCCCCTCTTTTTCCTTCTTAAGCTGATATAATAAAATATCTTTCAAGGTTTGCAGCGCATGAGAACTACCGGCTACATTAATCATAGTATACAGACCATCGCGATATCCTGCATCAATCCCTGTTGTATTATCTCTTGCGTAGCAATTATGAATTGCATCCACAACTGCCTGGTAATTATGACCAGCGCCGGGATAACTTTCGATACGGCAGTCACCAACGCCTGAAAGTAATGCCATATACGCCATTTTATTGCCTGCAACATATTTTTTATGGATAATGTTCACCATTGCTTCCGCCTGATCTACTAATCTATCATATGTAGTTTCCATTTATTTTTCCTTGCCTATCCGAAATATTTCAGCACCTTGCAACCCTCTTTTGAAAAACTGATATAAGCGTATCTGCAGAATCCAATAGAAGGAACATTTGCGACATTTTCCATCATATTCTCGTGCAAATGGCCATGAAAATGGTACGCAGGCTGTCTGTTCAGTAGATACCATGTGATCCCCTCAAGTCCTGCGTGCGATCCTTCGTCTCCCGCTTTCTTAGCTTTATCGTGACTGAGCAGAATATCACATTCAGGAAGTGTTTTTGCGATTTTTACGCTCTCCTCATCCGTCATCATCGGTGCATCTGTATTTTTGTATTTGATACTTCCATGGATGCCTGTAAAACTCACACCATTGACTACCACCATTTTCCCGTTTATGTCCGGAAGACCGGTCTCTTCGAGCTGTCCGTAATAATCGTGATTTCCAAGAAGTGCGTATCTTGGAATATCTGCGTAATACTGTTTGAGAAGCAGCTGTTCTCTTTCACTCATGTCTCCGAGTGCAAATACAATATCCACATCTCTGATGTCGGAAATGAAATTATCCAGTGCCTGTTTCGTCATATGCCCATGGGTATCTGTTATGAATAGCGCACGAAATTCCCCGGTACATCCCGGAATCTCCCGTTTACGAACCTCAAAACGCTTTTCTTCCTCGGAAAACATGACTTTTTTCGCTGTATCATTATGCATGATTTTTCTTCTTAACAATCTGTCCAAAAACATAATTTCTCTCCTATATTATAAATACGCCGACTACTTCATTCAACCGGTCTACGATAGCTTTTACGTCCTTGATCTGCTCATCGATTGCTGCGATCTGTCCTGTCATCTCATTAATCGTAGCTGAGGTCTCCTCCGTGGATGCAGCATTCTCTTCGGATATCGCAGATAAGGATTCTGCACTTTCGATGATAGCATCTTTGCTGGAATTGATCTCTTTCACTTTTGCCGCAATTTCAGTAATCTTATCCGATACGCTGCCGATACTTTCCATAACACGTTCGAAGTCGCTATGCATATCTTTTAAGACCTGTTCTTCTTTTGCGACTGCTTCACGGATCATTCCGGCAGAAGTTGTGCTTCTTTCGGAAATCGCCAGGATATTTGCGATGATATTTTTGATCTCTGTTGCGGATCCATTGGATTGTTCTGCGAGATTTTTAATTTCCCCTGCGACAACAGCAAATCCTTTTCCTGCTTCTCCCGCTCTTGCTGCCTCAATAGATGCATTCAGGGAAAGCAGATTTGTCTGCTCGGCAATGGATGCGATAATCGTGGCTGCTTCGCTGATCTTTTGTACAGCACTATTTGTTTCCATGACGCTGTCTGCTACTTCGTCGGAAGCTTTGTTTGTAGCTCCGTTTGCAGATAACAATTCGTCCAGCGTTTTCATGGTTGCATTTGAGATTTCACGGATCTGTCCGGAAGCATCCATGGCATTTTCGGACAGAACATTCGCGCTCACGATAGCTTCGCCGACTGCCGCCATCTGCTCATTGATATTCTGGGCATGATTTGCCAGGTCCATGGCTCCGCTCGAGATCTCTTCGACTGCGGTATTGACACTGACGGCAGCATCATTGCAGACAGCAACCTCATGATTGACGAGTCCGGTGTCCTGAAGCAGATTTCCCGATGATTCATTTACCCGTTCTATAGTCCGGACCATATTTTGCTTAAGATCTGTTGCTGCACCGATCAGCTGATTGGTTTCCTTCAGAATAGAATGAATCCGGACATCTGCGGTAAAATTTCCTTTTGAAAATTCTGTGATCACGTATACTATTTTTGCGAGCGGTTTGCAGATCGCTTTTGCTGAGATCATTGCTATAACAATCCAGAACAACAGAGATGCAGCATAAACGATAATCGACTGTTTTGTGATATTATTTATGCCGCTTAATACATCGGATTCATCTGCCGTTATGACCGCTATGTATTTCTCATTGATTCCTACATAATAGGCGGCATATTTAAGTGTATCATTAAATTTATATTCGATGATATCCGGTTCCGGATGTTTGCCTGAATTGATCTGACTGATCAGGGTTTTGACCGCTTCGTTTTCTACGGATTTTCCTACTTTTTCTTTTGTCGGGTGGTATAACATTTCAGCTGTATGACCATCAACAATATAAAGATAGGATGAATCGACATCAGTAACGGTATAATTATTTGCTTTTGCAGATAAAAAATTATAAGAAAGAGCGTCGTCTTCTCCTTCGAATAAAGCAGAATCCAGCACACTGCCGCATTGCTTCACAATAGAAAGCATATAATTTTTAGTCAGGCTTTTTACTTCTTTTGAAGTTGCCTTCGTGGATGCTGTCGTCACACCTAAAAGTACTGCGACAAGCGGCAGGGCTACTGCGAGCAAAAGCACCCGATACATACTGAAAATGTTCTTTTTGCGGTCCATAACTTACCTCCATTTAGCTGTTATTTTTTGTATTTGTTCCAGAGTATCCAAAAGTTTTTGAGTTCCGATTCTATTGTTTTTGACGGATCTTTAGGTATATTTTTAATTCCAAGCATACTTTACCCTCTTCCACATAAAAGAGCCATATCTCCTTTTACTTCCTGTGTCTGTGCAATAGTCTTTGTTACTTTTTGGCTATGTTCCTCCACCATGTATAATGACATGCAGAAAAATAACGGAAGAATATCTGTTATCTGCGATCCGGATAATTTCACTGTTATTTCTCCGGTCGTCCTGTTTTTCGTAGACATAGCCTTCAGTATATTATAAGCGGCCATCAAACTGTCCGCGGAAATGGAGAAATTACCTGCTTTCGCAATCATTCCGCTGGATTTTTTGATCGAATTCAGGTATTCCTTATATTCTGTCTGATTGGAAAAGGTGATGTTCACGATCGGAGAATTGGTGGTGGACAATTTTTTTATATTCAATTTTTTACTCCTTTTATAATATTTCTCATATTTATTATGAAAGAATTTGGTAAAAAAATAAAGAAAAGCGCTGCTTTTGCAACGCCTTTCATAATTAATTAGCCTACTGCATACTGTTCTACCACAATCGCCGGCCATACAATCTGTGGTTCTACACGACGCA